>Ga0207972_100010_pt1 | contig 260047 bp, 235 predicted proteins | sample LakWasMe75_LOW10_2_FD_183903 | JGI IMG/M metagenome (GOLD analysis project Ga0207972, IMG submission 183903) | Freshwater sediment methanotrophic microbial communities from Lake Washington under simulated oxygen tension - Sediment Metagenome... | ecosystem: Environmental > Aquatic > Freshwater...
TCATGTCCATGGTGATCACCCTCTTCATTCCCTTGCTGCACAAAACAGCAGGGTAGGTAAAACACCTGGCTCAGTTTTAGGTCGGCATCACACCAAAAAGTGGCTCAGTTTTCGGTCGGCGTCAACAGCCGCCAGCTCCGTGGGTGGCATGGGTTCCTGGAGAGGCTCGCCGGTGGGGCGGCCGTTTTCATCATGAAGTAGGAATGGCGGTACATCGCCTGGAAATAGCGGGGCCTTCCCATATCCGAGTTCGCGCCAGCACATACGCTCAATATCTCTGGCTGCATAAGCTAGGTCTACCCCCTCAAGCAACTGCGGCAGCACACCTCCTATAAGGCGCAACAAGCGCCCCATGTGGTGGCGGAGGAAGACGATGCTATCTGGAGGATCAGCACGGCTGTGGCCACGGTACAGCGGCTGTAGGCGCCCTTGATCAGCATCGGACGATGGCGTCGAGTAGATAGTCATGAACAGAATCAACGATAGGTAACGGGACGCGCACAGCAATTGGGGTCGAAGCCAAAACGAGTTCTGCAGCCCCAACCTCTACCTGCAAGCCTCGGTGCAGGACTTGATTGGGAAAACGACGGAAGTCTTATGGCACACGGGCTAATAGATCCGCACCCCACTGGATCTGAAGCGAATCTGCAATTGCACTGGCTAGGCGCCATCCGCTGGGGTTATGCAAAAGGCCTCTGAAGGAGGAACCCCAGCCATGATGAGATCAACAATTTGCTCGCGGTACTTTCGGATGTCTGAAGGCAAGAGATCTTTGTTGGCGAAATAGTAGTCGGCCATCAACTGCAGAGCAGCTTCCTCCTTCGGCTTTACGGTAACCGGTTTTGCGTCAGCATCAAGGAGCGAGTAAGAGCCGAGGATTGAGCATCTTTTACTTGTGACCTGCTTCTCGCCGGACTTCCCTAGAGTGATCGCAATCCAACGGCCACCCCAGGTATTGACCGTCGTCTTCCCAAGCATTTCGCAAAGGCTTTCGTATTCACTCATCCATTCAGGTCTATGTTCGATGGCGTAGAACACGTCTTCAATGACGTGCTCCGTATAGGGCTGGTGGATTGAATGCAAAACTTCTTGGACGAACGAACGGACATCGGACGTTTTCATACTGGGTAGGGATCTAAAAAGGGTTGATGCGGACAGCCTAATGTAGAGCTCAGTGGGACAGATTCCGTCGACGCATACAAACACTGACGCCCTGCTCGCAGCCCTTCTTCCGCATCTTTTCTTCGATGTGAGTTCGCAGCAACGATGCGATGCCGCGCAACTAACGCGACGCATCCTTAAGATCTCTACGCACGCCACTCAAAACGGCGCAGGCGACTCCACTAGCACCACTGGACCCGTCCCCTCATACAGCACCTCTCCCGAGTGCTTCACCGTCACCCGCCAGATATCACCCCCACGGGTGATCTCATACGCCTCCGCCTCCAGCGGCAGCACGGTCTCCGTCGGGAACACATCACCGGTTCCACCCGGTGGTGTGCACATCAAGGTCGGGTAATTCCAGGGCGCGTTGATCGGCATGGTGTGTCCTCAGTGGACCTTCACCCTCACACCATCCGCACTTCAAAGTACGCCCCCTCCCCTTCCCCCAGATCCCGGAACCCCGTTTGCTTGGCCGCCGCACTGGCCTTGCCCCAGGCCTTGAGCAAAGTGAGGTCACCAGGCGACACCACCTCGGGTGGCGACTCTTCCAGGCTGTGCATGGTCTCCAGGGCTGCAGCCACCTGCTCGGGGCCGCCGAGCTGCTTTTCCAGGGCTTTGGCGTACCGGGTTTCTGCGGCAATGCGCTCCTTGGCAGGGATCTCTTCGGGGGAGTCGCGCAGGGTGACGACATAGGTGGATTCGATGACTTGCATGGCGCTGCTTCTCCTGTGGTTGAATACTGTATAAATATACAGCTTTTGCCACAAAAGCGCATGTAGGATGAACCCAAGGAGGCCTCCCCATGGAGCACTCTTTCTCCCCCCAAAGTCATGGCTTCAATCCCTTGGTTGGGACCGCCTCCTGGTCAGACAAGACACTGCTCGACTGCGGCAAGTTCTATCCACCGGCGGCGAAGACACCCGAAGTGCGGCTGCGCTTTTATGCCTCGCAGTTCAACCTGGTGGAGGTGGATACCAGCTACTACGCCATCCCAGCGGTCACCACGGCCCAGCACTGGGCAGAACGCACCCCACCTGAGTTTGTGTTCAACGTGAAGGCCTTCAGTTTGTTCACCGGGCAATGGACCAGTACAGACGTTTTGCCCAAGGACATCAAGGAGGCTTTGGGGCCTGGAAGGCGCCTGGTCTACAAGGACATGGCGGCGGAGTTTCGGGAGGAACTGTGGAAGCGCTTTGTGGCCTGCCTGGTGCCCTTGCAGGTCAACGGCAAGCTGGGCTTGGTGCACTTCCAGTTCTCGCCGAAGGTGGTGCGCCACCCAGTGGCCATGGCCCACATCGAGCACTGCGTGGAACATTTGCCGAGTCAAACCTTGAGCGTCGAGTTCCGGCATCCGAGCTGGTGGGAGAACGATGCGGTGACGGCAGACACCCTCGCCATGCTCAGGAGCCTGGGCCTCGTCCACACCATCGTGGATGGGCCGCAAGGATCTCCGCACAGTGTTCCCGCGATCTGGGAGACCACCCACCCGGAACACGCACTGCTCCGGCTGCATGGACGCAATGCAGTGGCGTATGGGATGCCTGCGAAGTCTGCTGCAGAGCGGTTTGACTATGCGTACACCTCCGCAGAGTTGCAGGCTCTGGCCCAGCGGTACAGCCCGATTGCGCGGTCGGTGCGGTATCCGCATGCGGTGTTCAACAACTGCATGGAGGACAAGAGCCAGCTCAATGCGCGGGAGTTTTTGGAGGCCTTGAAGGCGAGTTGAAGGCGTGCTGGATGAGATGCGAAGGCACGGGGATTCGGCGTAGGAAAGCGCCGAGAGATTGTTTTCAATACTGGAACAGTTAGTTCGCGACTGGGTGGTTTTTCTCTAAACACCATCGGCGTACAGTTCATTCCATCGATGAGCCGAACCCGCAAGGCGACTCACCGAACCCGGTTCAGGAATGGTTTTTGACCCGGCTTTTTTGAGACGCTTTTTAACTTTCAAGGATTTTCATCATGAACAAGACCGCCCGTTTCCTCTCCGTCGCTGCTGTTGCCGCTTTCGCCGCCTTTGGCGCCCATGCTGACGAAGCCGATGGCTCGCAATTTGCCCTGAAGTTCGACACGAACCGCACCCGCGCTGAAGTGGCTGCTGAAGCCGCTACCGTGGCACAAACACGCAGCATCGAGCCTGCAGGCTCCCGCGTGGTGACTTACAAGTCCACAGCCGACCGTGCTGCCGTGCGTGCCCAAGCTGCTGAAGCTGTGCGCACCGGCCAAATCCCTTCGGGCGAATTCAGCGCCATGTAATTTGGCAGACCAACTGCTGAGATTGGTTTGAAGCAGTTGCGGGACTTCCCATGGTGGTGGCACTTTGCATTTGCGGGTGCTGCTGCCATGGGGAGTGTTAACTGAACCGCAGGGGCGGACATGCAAAATGGGCTCTTTTGTGGAGCCCTTTTTGTATTCACCCGGCTCCAAGCCTCTGTTCGGGGCGTGTCGGCCGTTCGCTAGCCAGTTCAGCTAGTTTTCCAACCTACCAGACGAGATATTTCCTGGGTTCAAAGCCAGTGACTACATCACTGCAAAGATAGCAGTCACTACGTTTGGCCGCCTCTTTAGCTACCTCATTTTGATCCGGAGAAACAAATCGGTTTGGGCAGCATTCGACGAGCTTGGGGCCATCGGTAGTACTCCTAAGCGTAATACCAATCGGTGAAAACGGAGCCAAGAAAATTATTGCTACTGTGAGTAGTACGGCTTGATTGCTGCTCCTAATTTTTTTACTAGTTAGACTTAATACCAGCAGCGATGCAAGGAACAGTGCCTCTGGTCTCATGGTGTAGATTGCCCAACATATACAGGCGAACACAAGCACAGATAATTTGGCGGAGCGGTTTAATTTCATAAGCTGATCCTAGTTCGCACAAGTGCAAGTACCCTTATTTTTCCATGCCTTCCAGACACTATCTGGAAGGTCATAAGCTTTACGCCACAGAGCGTCATGCAGCCCCAGTGGTTCACCAATCAGATCGTCAAAATTCATAGCAGCCCTTGATGCACGGCTCTGTTTAGAGTGCATGTATTCGTGAGCCAGATTTCTGAGCAAATGCTCGCGCATCCCCTCCGTCAACGTTCCTTCAAAGTCTTTTGAACTAAGCGTGATGTCACCAGTCCAGAAATTCGTGGATCCAAAATTCCCCTTGCCCGGATCGCCAAATTTGATGTTTGCGTCGGGGTTGAATCTTTCAGGATCGCAACTCAGTGCAGCTATGGCTCTAACCACGTCGCCCCACGTCAATCCATAGCGGTCAACAAGGAGCAAGGGATTCGCCCTCACATACCCAAACCTATTGAACCCCCCATCCAGCCCAATAGGATCCCCCTGCGTATACCGCCCCATGTCCGGCGCATACGTGCGGAAGTAGTTGTAGTGGAGATTCGTCTCCTTGTCGAAGTACTGGCCCGGGTAGCGCAGGTTGAACGTTACGTCCGCGATGCTCGTGCTGCCGTGGTTCGGCGTGGTCATCTCGCTGGTGAAGCGTTTGGCCGCCGTGGTGGGCTGTTCATCCCCGAACGCGCTGTACGCCCACTGCCACACGACCTGCCCGTCTGCCTGGGTGAGCTTTCTCGGGGTGTTCAGGTGGTCGCTGTGGACCGCATAGGTCTGGCCCTTGATCACGGCTGCAATGGGCATGGGACCGTTGGCTGTGGGCAGCCACAGGTATTGCGCACTACCTGAAGTGGCGGCGCCGCCTTCTCCGTACTCGGCCAGCAGGCTGCCGTCTTCTGCGTACACATAGGTCCAGCCCAGTTTCTCGGCGTCGCTGGTGGATGGGCTCCAGAGTTTGCTGAAGAAGTTCACCAGTTGCTGGATGAGGCCGGGCTGTTCTTGTGCGGTTTCCTTGTCGTCCTCATCGGCCAGCAGGTTGTTCAGGTTCTTGGTGCTGGCGGGTTTGCCTGCGGCGCTGTACAACGGCTCGGTCTTGAACACACGCTGGCCCAGGGCGTTGTAGGCGTACTTGGTCTTGGGTGCTTCTGGCGAGGCGCCGGTTGTGGCGCTTTCCATGCGGCCCTGGCTGTTGTAGGCATAGATCATCAGGCCATCGCCGACCAGATCGCCTGCTGTGTTGTACTGGTAGGTCGCGGGGGCAAAGGAGCTGGTGCCTTGCGGGCCTGTGGTCGCGGCGGTCTGCTCAAAGCCCAGCAACCGGTTATGGCCTGCGGCGGTGCCGTAGGTACGGGTGAGGGTGTGGGTGACAGGCGGTGTGCCTGTGACGGTGGTGCGCACGCTGCTGGTGCGGTTGCCGTTGGCGTCGTACTGGTAGGTGACGATGCGCGCGCCGTCGCCCATCTGGGTGATGCGGCCCAGGCTGTCGTATTGCACGTTCCAGGTGTTGTTGGCCTGGGCCAGGGTGGTTTCCAGCGGGTCGGTGCTGCCGGGCTTCCAGAGGTTTTGTGTGAGGTTGTAGATGCGCCCTGCGCTGTTGTACAGGTAGCTGCTGAACTCGGTGGCGGTGAGCTGGCCGGCCGTGTTGTAGCTGCGGGTGGCAGGGATGGCCGTGCTGCTGCCGGGCAGGTTCCAGCTCCAGCCGGTGGGCTGGCCCAGGGGGTTCCAGGTGATGCCGGTCACCAGGGGGTGCCCGGCCCAGTTGAGGCCTGTGATCTGGCCGGTGGCGTCGTACACATGCTGCAGCACCTGTCCACCGGGGTAGGTGGTGCTGACCAGCAGGCCGTTGCTGGCGTAGGCATAGCCCAAGCTGCGGGCGGTGCCGCTCAGCAGGGTCTGGGTCTTGGCGGTGACTCGACCGAAGTTGTCCCGCTGGTAGGTGGTGGTGCCGCTGGCATCCACGATTTCGCTCAGGGCGCCTTTGCTGGCGTTGGGCTGGCCGGCCTGGTTATAGGCGGGGCCGCTCAAGTCGTAGCGCAAGGTGGTGGTAGGACCGCCCACCTGGGTGATGAGTGTGGGGCGGCCGAGCAGATCGCGTTCGATGCTGGTGGCCTGGCCCAGGGCGTCGGTCACGGTGCTGGGCAGACCCAGTGCATCGTACTGGGTGCTTTGCAGGCCGCTGTCAGGGCTGGACTCTCCGGTGGCGTTGCCCAGGGCGTCGCGGGCATAGGTGGTGCCTACGCCCTTGAAGTCGCTGGCCTGTATGACGCCGTCCAGGGCGTTGTAGCTCAGGGAGGCGGTGGCGTTGGCGGCGTTGGTGATGGTCTTGACGCGGCGCAGGCCATCCAGGCCCAGTTGGGTGGATTCGTTGGCCCCGTTGGTGCTGCTCACGGTCTCGCCGTTGACGTCAAAGCCGTAGCTGGTGGTTAGCTGCCCACCCACGGTGGTGCTTTGCACGCGGTTCAGGCTGTTGATGTTGCGCACCAGCAGCCAGGCCAGTTGGCCCTGGGCGTTACGCATTTCTTCGCGGGTGCGGTTGCCCATGGCGTCCAGGGTGTAGCTGCCGCTGTTGCCCCGGTTGTCGCTCCAGCCGGTCAGGCGCTGGGCGGTGTCATAGGTGTAGGTGATGACATGGCCGTAGGGCATGGTGGCGGTGGCCACCTGGCCTGAGGGGCGGTAGGTCAAGGTGGTGAGCTGCCCGCCCCGGTTGACGGTGAGCATGCGGCCGCGGGCGTCGTAGGTGTAGCTGGTGACGAGGCCCGTGGGTGCAGTGTGGGTGAGGATGCGGCCTGCTGCGTCATGGGTGTAGGTGTTTACATGGCCCAGTGCGTTGGTGCTGCTGGTGAGGTTGCCCGCACTGTCGTACTGGTAGCTGGTGACGGCTCCGTTGGGTGCAGTCTCGGTGGCCACCAGGCCCGAGGGGTGGTAGGTCCAGGTCGTGGTGCGGGCGATGCCGCTGCCCATGCCGGCACCGGTGTCGGTGATGGTCTGGGTGAGGCGGTTGCCCACGCTGTCATAGGTGTAGCTGGTGGTGCGTCCGGACTCGCTGACGGCTACGGGCAGGCGCCACTGGGGGTGCCACTCGGTGACGGTGGTGCGCTCTTCGGGTTTGCCGGCCGCTTCCGTGACGGCCGTGGGCAGGCGCCGGTCGGTGTTCCAGGCATAGCTGGTGGTCGTGCCCAGGAAGTCGGTCTCTGCGGTGATCAGGCCCAGAGGGCTTTGCACGCGGCTGGCGGCATCGGGCTGGCCCAGGCCGTCGGGCTTGTCTGCACCGGTGACGGCGAGCTTGCCGAGGTTGAGGCTGTAGTTGAAGGTACGGGTTGTGCCCAAGGGGTCGGTAATGGTGGCTGCTGCGCCTGCGATGTTGGAGGCGTAGCTGACTTGGTAGCGGCTCACCGTTCCAGCCAACTCGGTGCCAATCGCGCGGCCCAATGCGTCATACGCAAAGGTGCCCCATCGCGCACCGGCTTCATCCACGATGCCCGTCAGGGCGTGTGGGAAGCTGGTGTTTTCGTAGAGGAAGGATCGAGTACGGGTATCTGGGTAAGTGACGCTGGAGAGTCTTCCGCTGCTGTCGTACGAGTAGCTTGTGACTTCACTACCGGGTGCCGTGACGGAGATCAGTTGGCCGGACGTGTTGTAGCCCAGCGAGAGCGTCTGTCCAAACCCATTGGAAATCGATGTCAGTTGACCCGACGTGTTGTACCCATACGAGGTCATCCAGCCGTTGCGCGCCTTGGTAGACAGATGGCGCCCTGAACTGCTGAACACCAGCAAGGCATCGTCGCTCGTACGCTGGTAACTCCATTCCCCGGTGCCTGACTGGGTCAGTGTGTCGGTGCTGTTGGTGGCAGTCCACTGCGATGCACCCGTTGCCTTGAAGAATGTTCGCAGATAGCCGGCGCCAGTAGTGATGCTCACGCTGCTGCCAGTGGAAACGGTGCTGAGTTTCAGGCTGGTGGAGTGGTTGTGAGCCCACGCTTTGCCCATCGGGCCTACGGCTCTTGAGGCATCTAGGCCCCATGTGCTTTGGTAGTGGCGCGAGAAGATCAGAGGTGCAGGACCCTGTCCACTCCAGTCGGTCTCATCCCGCACTTTGGATTGACTGGCTGGCTCTATGGGGTGGCCTGCAGAGCCACCAGAGACTGTGCATAGGCCAGGAGGTGGTTCAGGCTTTGCAGGAATGCAGCTGTTGGTCGCTAGGTTCTGTTCGTATGCCGCATTGCACTGGCACTCGCCATTGGGGCCGGCGCCACTGTTTGAGGGGCAAGTTGACCCGTATCTATATGCACGAAAATTCTGATAGCCGTCGTAAGGACCATATCCCGGGCAGCCAGGACTTCTCCCCCACAACTCGACTACCGTGCCGCTCGACACGAGCTTTGCGTACCAAGTCAGAGGAGGGTTAGCTCCATCCCCACAAGGGCGCACCGGCCGACGCTCCTGCCAATACTGTACCCATCCAGGCTCGGTGTTACACAGATGGTAGTCGTCGTTGCAATAGCGGGGCACAGTTTGAACAGAGGCATGGCTGCTAGGCACAAGGGTGAGAAGCAATATTGCAAGTGCGATACATCGGAGGAGCGAATCTCTCCAATCTGCAGCTATTGCGACGAAATTCAGTGAAGTGATCTTCCGGACCACACCATGCGCAGACGACAAATTTTCCACCCCTCACCTCTCCTGATCAGACTTGTTATTTGGCCGCCTTGCCAAGCTAGCCTAGTAGCTGCATTGGCTTAAGCCCGCCACCCCTGCGCTAGCCGCCACGTTAACGACTCTATACGTCACGAATGACTATTCCATGCTTGATAGTTTGTGGATGTGTAAGTAATTGCGTCCGGTGGATTCCGATTCACAGAATCACATGGTGAAGTTGAGACGTAGAGGGTCTGGAGTCGCACTGGTCTATTGCACATGGAGCATCCATTGAGAGAACTCTCGGCGTGAGCAGCGTCTGCGGAGAGTGGGTGTAAAACCCTGTGATTTCCGAGCATTCGGACCAGAAGGGAGAGGTGAACGGTGCTCCAATCGGGCACCGTTTTGTTCGACCCGAATGCCTCTTCTGTGAATCGTTTGTTCTTTTGGCCAGGCCGTGTGCGCCTGGCGGCTGTGCTGGCCCTTTCTCTTGCTGGCGTTGCTCTTCCGAATCTTTCCTGGGCGCGGTTTCCGCAGTTCGACAGTGCGGCCCTGCTCACGCCCGAGCCCACGTCCTTTGCGCAGTGCCCGCAGTTCTTTGCGAATGGCACGCCTCCGGCCATCACGCCGCGGCCGCAGTTGCGGGAGCTTTGTTATGAGGCGTTCGCGGTACTGCACTCCGGCACCACCAAGACGCCAGTGTTCGTAGCCCAGCGGTTGAATCGGCAGATGCTGGAAGGGGCCAACGAAAAACGGGCCAAACGGTTCTTCGCGGATGCGCGGCTCCCAAGTGGTGAGCGGGCGGAGCTGGAGGACTACAAAAACTCAGGTTACTCCCGAGGCCACATGGCGCCGGCGGGAGATATGGCCACACCCACTTCCATGGCCCAGAGCTTCAGTTTGGCGAACATGGTCCCCCAGAACGCCCAGCACAACGGGGGCGCCTGGAACAAGATCGAGCAGGACACGCGGCACTATGTGAATCGGGCCAAGGGGGATGTGTTTGTGATCACCGGGCCTGTGTTCACTGATGCGGGGCCACGTATTGGGGCCAATGGGGTGAAGGTGCCAACCTATCTGTACAAGCTCGTGTACGACGCCACAACCAACAAGGCATGGGCGCATTGGCAAGAGAACCGTGAGGGGGAGACGGTGGATCGGCCGATCAGCTACCAGGAGCTGGTGAAACGCACGGGCGTGGAATTTTTGCCAAGAAGTGCACTGCAGCATTGAGTCGCAGCAAGGGCAGTGTCAGCGGCGGGGTTATAAATCGGTCCTTTCCAACCTCTACACGTGAGCCTCCATGAACCGCGCAGAACTTGTTGAAATCCTGGCTTCCAAGAATGACCTGTCCAAGACCGCAGCCAATGCGGTGCTGGAAACGTTGATCGACACCATCCAGACGGCCGTCAAGAAGGGTGATGCTGTGCAACTGGTGGGTTTTGGGACCTTCAAGTCGGCCAAGCGTGCAGCACGCACGGGCAAGAACCCATCGACCGGTGCTGCGCTGAAGATCCCTGCAAGCACGGTGCCGAAGTTTGTGGCGGGTGCGAAGTTCAAGGCCGTGGTCGATCCCAAGGCTGCCAAGCGCAAGGCGGACAAGGCTGGGAAGTAAGTACTGCGTTCTCAGTCACCACCGAAGCAAACCGCCATGGGCTCAGGCCTCTGGCGGTTTTGTTTTTTGCGCATCCTGAACGAGGTGTGGACCGATTGGCTTGTGTTTGAACAAAGCAGCTACCGAACGATCTTCCAGCGCAACTCACGGCTGAGTTGCGCTGCAGCAGCCTTGGTGGGCACGGTGTCCATCCAGAATGAGAGGCCGTCCAGAACACGAATGACCATGCTAGTTGCAAGTGCCGCTCATCGGCATTGAAACTGTCACCAGACTGTCACCAGCTCAAAAAACAAAAAATCCTGCTACGAATTACATAGCAGGATTTTTAGTATTTACAGGGTGTTGGTGGTAGGACGTACAAGATTCGAACTTGTGACCAACGGATTAAAAGTCCGCTGCTCTACCAACTGAGCTAACGTCCCAACCGATTGCAGCCATCGCGTCGATTGCTGCAAAGCCTTGGATTATAGCGTCTTTTTTCCGATCAACTTGGAATCCGTTGCAAGTTTGTCGAGCACCCAGCCCGCCGCGCATTGGCCGAAGGTAGCAGTCACAGCAACCACCGAGCCGTAGCCGTGGCAGTTCAAGGAGCCATCCCCATCGATGTTGCAGGAGGCATCTGGCGGCGCCACGGCCTCTCGACTGAAAACACAGGGGACCCCTATCTTCTTACCCTCACGCGGGGCACCATGGTGTTTGCGCATCTGATAGCGTAGTTGCGCCAACAGCGGGTCGTGAGTGACCTGCGCAAGATCGTCCACATCCACCTTGTGTGCGTGCCTCTTGCCACCTGCCGCACCCACCGCTATGTGCAGCACACCAAGCGTCTTGGCCCAAACGGACATCGCGGTCTTGGCCTTGATTTGGTCACAGGCATCAATGAGTGCGTCTATCGGCGTTTGCAGTAAACCCGGCCAGTTTCCGGGCTCCACAAACTCCTCAACGCAATGGACAACACACCCTGGATGGATTTGCGCGATGCGATCACGCATGGCCAAAACCTTTGCCTGCCCCATGGTGCCGGTCAGTGCATGGATTTGTCGATTGATGTTGGACTCGGCCACGTGGTCCAGGTCAATCAGCGTGATTTGCGCAACGCCGCTGCGCGCCAAGGCCTCCGCAGCCCAGGAGCCGACCCCACCAATACCCACCACGGCCACATGAGCGGAGCGGATTCTGGCAGCGCCCTGCACTCCATAAAGCCGCTGAAGCCCGCCAAAACGGCGCTCCAGCGCATCCTCCGCACCAGCATCTGGCGCACTATGCAGTGCCAAAGCCACCTCGCCCCCCATTACTTGAGTCGCGACAAGCGCTCTTTGGCGGCCACGGCTGCTTCGGACTGAGGGTAAGCGCGCAGCAGGTCTTCCAACGTCTTGCGCGCAGTACGTGTGTCTTTGAGCTCAATCTGGCAATTGGCGATGGACAGCGCGGCCTCGGGCGCACGGGCGTGCGTGGGAGCATCGGTCAACATCTGCTTGAAGTTGCCAATCGCTTCCTTGTACTCACGGGTGGCGTATTGGGCATTGCCCAACCAGAACCGAGCGGAAGGCACGTAGCCGCTGCGTGGATACTGCCGCACAAAACCAGCGAAAGCGGCGCTTGCGTCTGGGAATTTGCCGGAGCGAAAGGCAGTCAGGGCCGCCTCAAAGTCACGCTTTTCAGCGGGGTCTGCCGGAAACTCGCGGCCGTCCACATTGACTTTGATGGGCTCGAATTGACGCAACCGCTCGTCCACGCCCTGTGCGATATCTTTCTGGCGGCGCTGCAGTTCGCCCACATCACGCAAGAGCTGCTCGTTCTGGCCGTTGAGCTTGGCCTGCTCAGCGCGCAGGGCTTCAATTTGCGTCTGCAAGTCCAGCAGACTGCGGCGCAGCTGGGCATTTTCTTCACCAAGCCTGCGAACCTCTTCAGCAGACCGTTGCTGAGACGATTGCAGCCCATCAACGCGTTGCCGCATCTCCAGGATGGCCCGTCGCGCCTCACCATCTTCAAATATGGCAGCGTGGGCTGAAGACAGCGGCACTGCGAGCAACGCCGCCATTGCCACCGCCTTCAGCGAGAAAACCGGTACGGCGGGTCGCATCAACGGTACGACAGTTCAGCACGGCGGTTTTGGGCACGTGCATCTTCTGTACTGCCTTGTGCTGCAGGCTTTTCCTTACCAAAACTCACAGCTTCGACCTGGCTGTCGGGCACGCCCAACAAACCCAGCGAACGACGCACAGCTTCTGCACGCTTCTGGCCCAGAGCCAGGTTGTATTCGCGGCCACCACGGTCATCGGTGTGGCCTTCGATCATGACCTTGCGGTTGGGAGCCGCCTTGATGAAACGGGAGTGCGCTTCGATCAGGGATTGGAACTCGGGCTTGATCACGTAGCTGTCGTAATCAAAGTACACGATGCGCGCGACACCGACAGGACCCGCACCGTCACGGCCGGATTGGCTCAGGTCCACGCCCGTGACGCCACTTTGCGACGACTGGCCGGAGTTGGCACCGCCGTTGGCTCCACCCATGGTGGAGGTGGCGTTTTTGTCTTCGACCGGCACATCGTCCAGCTTCACGCCAGAACTGCAACCCGCCATGAGAGCGACAACGGTAAGGGCAAGGGTAAAACGTTTGATCATCCAAATTTCTCCTGAAGGCTTGATAACTGAAAGTGCAGATAAGTTCATTGCTTTTGAAACGGACCCCAGTCCGGTTCGCGGATATCACCCGCCTGGCCCGCCAGGCGAGCCTTGATCTTGCCGTCCAGCGTGGTGGTCATGAGGGCTTCACGGCCTTGCTGCTGCGTGGCGTAAACGATGAGACGGCTGTTGGGCGCAAAGCTCGGGTTTTCGTCTGTCGTCGTGTCGGTCACGGCGTTTGTGGTGCCGGTGGACAAGTCCATGACGTGGAGCTTGAAGGCGCCACCCACGCGGGAGATGTAGGCCAGCCAGCGACCATCCGGGCTGACGCTGGGAGAGATGTTGTAGGTGCCCGTGAAGGTCACACGCTCGGCATTGCCCCCCGACGCGCCCACCTTGTAGATCTGGGGCGCACCGCCCCGGTCGCTCACAAAGAAGATGCTGCGGCCGTCGCCCGAGAACACGGGTTCGGTGTCGATGCCGGCGCTCTGCATCAGCCTGCGGGGCTCACCGCCATTGGCATCGATGGTGTACAGCTGCGAACCGCCATCCCGGCTCAGGGTAACCGCGAGCGTGCGGCCGTCGGGCGCCCAGGCGGGTGCACTGTTGGAGCCACGGAAATTCGCGATCAAGCGCCGCCGGCCTGTGGCCACGTCATGCACATAGACAACGGGTTTGCGCGACTCGAAAGACACGTAGGCCAGTTGACCTCCATTGGGCGACCATGCGGGCGAAATAATGGGCTCGGGGCTGGACAAGGCGGACTGAGCGTTCTCGCCATCTGCATCCGCCACCCACAAGCTGTAGCGGGGGCCCGTTTTGGTCACGTAAGCGATGCGCGTCGAGAAGATGCCGCGCTCACCCGTGAGCTTTTCGTAGATGAAATCGGCAATGCGGTGCGCCACCAAGCGCAGGTCACCTTGCGTGACCACAAAGCTCTGCCCGCCGAGATCTTGCCCCTTGACCACATCCCACAGGCGAAAGCGCACATCAAAGCGCCCGTCCGCGAGGCGAGTGACACTGCCGGTAGCCAGAGAATCCGCGCTTTTCTGGCGCCACAGCGCAACATCGGGCCGTGCGGCTTCGTCCAGCGCGGCGCCCGTAGCGTCGATGGCGCGAAACTGCCCACTGCGCTCCAGGTCGGCCTGCACGATGGCTGCCATTTTCTGGGGGGACTGCGCATCCCCGCGGAACGGTGCGATGGCGATAGGCAACTGGGTCAGCCCGACGCCGGTGACCTCGACGCGGAACTGCGCCAGGGCGGGGATGGAGGGAGATGCGATGAGTGCGGCCAGCAACTGGCGGCGCAGGGGAAGCAGCGGAGCTGCAGAAGAAGGGTGTTGGGAGATTCGATCTGTGGTCATTGGCATCCAGCAGTGGCCGAACAAGTGCCTGAAGGCAAACCCGAATGTTACACACAGCGGCGCCCCCCCTGTGACAAACTGTGCGCGGCGGCACGAGGCCACAGGGCAGTGCGCAGCGCAAACGTAGAATCCGGGCCACATGCAAGCCACTGACACGGGCGCCGCGCCCGCCAACGCCCCCCCTCCCCCCGCAAGCCTGACGGCACGACTGAAGCGGCTATCGGTCTATTTTGGCGGCCAGCGGCTGGCCTGGAGCCTGGCCATTGTCGCCACGCTGGTGGGAGCCATCACGGAGCCCCTGATACCTGCCCTGTTGCAACCACTCTTGGACAAAGGCTTCACCCAGGGCACCTTGCAGCTGTGGATGGTGCCCCTCGCGATCCTGGGGGTTTTCTTTGTGCGTGGCGTGGCCCAGTTTGTGGGCCAGTACGCGCTGGCGCGCATCGCCAACGAGGGCATGTTGACGCTGCGCCAGGCGCTGTTTGACCGTGTTCTTGCGGCAGAGATGGGCCTGTTTGCACGCCAGTCGGCCAGCGCACTCTCCAACACCGTGGTGTACGAGGTACAGACCGGAGCGACCTTGCTGGTGCAGGCGCTGCTGGGCCTGTCGCGCGATGGTTTCACGCTGATCGCGCTGCTGGTCTATTTGCTGTACCTCAACTGGCAACTGACGCTGATCGTGGCGGTGGTCGTTCCGGGAGTGGCCTGGATCATGAAGACCCTGTCGCGGCGGCTTTACCACCTGACCAAGAGCAGCCAGCAGGCCACGGATGAGCTGGCCTATGTGGTCGAAGAGAACGTGCTGGCCCACCGCATGGTGCGTTTGCACGGTGCGCAGGGCGGGCAGGCGCAGCGCTTTGCCGACCTGAGCCACAGCTTGCGCCGCCTGGCCATCAAATCCACCATCGCCTCGGCAGCCATGACACCGCTGACACAGTTGCTGGCCGCGGCCGCGCTGTCTGTGGTCATCTGCATTGCGTTGTGGCAGAGCCGGGGTGCTGTCGATGCGAAAGACGTGACCGTGGGCGGGTTCGTATCGTTCATCACCGCCATGCTGATGCTCATCGCACCCATCCGGCGCCTGGCCGACGTGGCCAGCCCCGTCACGCGGGGCGTGGCCGCGCTGGAGCGCGGCCTAGGCCTTCTGGGCGACACGGGAGCAGAAACCGGCGGCACCTACCGCAAGGACCGTGTGCAGGGTGCGCTCACGCTGAGCAACGTCACCGTGTCGTTTGGCGCCGACCATGCACCTGCGCTCAACGGCGTGACCTTGCAGGTCGCCCCGGGCGAGATCGTGGCGCTGGTGGGCCCCTCGGGCGCGGGCAAGACCACCTTGGTCAACCTGCTGCCCCGGTTTGTGATGCCCTCAGCGGGCACTATCGCGGTCGACGGCCAGGCATTGCCGGATTGGGACCTGGCTTCGCTGCGCTCGCAATTTGCCATGGTGAGCCAGGATGTCGTGATGTTCAACGACACCATCGCCACCAACGTGGCGCTGGGTCAGGCGGTGGACGAAACACGCGTGCAGCAGTGCCTTGCCGCGGCCAACCTGGCAGAGCATGTGGCCGCCCTCCCCCAGGGGATCCACACGGTCGTGGGACACAACGCCACGCAACTGTCAGGTGGGCAACGCCAGCGGCTGGCCATTGCACGGGCCCTGTACAAGGATGCCCCTATCCTCATCCTGGACGAGGCAACATCGGCCCTGGACACCGAGTCTGAACGCCTGGTGCAGGAGGCCCTGCAGCGCCTGATGCAAGGCCGAACCACTCTGGTGATTGCGCACCGGCTCTCTACCATCGAGCATGCCGACCGGGTGGTGGTGATGGAACGCGGGCAGATCGCGGAGCAAGGCACCCACAGCGCCCTGATGGCGCAGGGCGGGCTGTATGCGCGCTTGCAGACACGCGCTGCGTCGGGCACAGGAACCCTCGCGGAGTAAGCAGGGCGCCGGGCCCGGGGGCCTGGCAACGGTCAGCCTCAACGCAGCAACCGAGTCCCATCCCTCGCCACCGCGCCTCCGCCATCCATCGCCGCTACCACTTGCCCCGGTTGGGCTGGCGCCGCCGAATGGCGGCGGCGATCTTCTCGGCGGACTCGGTGCGGCTCACTCGCAAAGCAAAATCGGTGGCGGTCAGCCCCAACTGGTTCTTGAGCGTAGGGTCTGCCCCTTCGTCCAACAGCAACTGCACGGCCTCCGTGGAGCCGTAGTGCGCGGCCATCATCAGGGGTGTGGTGCCGTTGGGTGACGCAGCATCGATGTAGGCATGGTTTTCGAGCAGCAGCGCAATGATGACCGCATGCTGCGGCGAGCCTGCCGACGCAGCGTAGTGCAACGGCGTCCAGCCCGTCTTGTTCACGTCGGCATCGCGTGCTATGAGGGCCTTGACTGCCTCTACGTTGCCCTTGATCGCAGCCATCATCAGCGGACTTTCGTCCTTGGCATTGCGGGCTTCCACATTCACCCTGCGCGATGCCAGCAGCGCCGCAAAGGCCTTGTTGGCGCCGTTCTGCAAAGCGATGGTGAGCCCCACCTGCCCCTTGGGGTCGCGCGTGTTGGGGTCAAAGCCCCGGCGCAACAATGCCGTGATCGCATCCCCGTCATCCCGCAGGACGGCCACAAAAAAGTCTTCGTAGGCACCCGCCCATGCACGGGCAGACACCACACCCAGTGCCACAGCGGCCAGAGCAGAACGTCGTTGCAGGCTCATGCCATCACCCCCGGGAACAAGCGGTCAAAATTGCGGCTGGTGGCCTCGGCCACCACCTCCAGCGCCAGGCCCTTGGTCTCTGCCACCTGCCGGGCCACATGGGGCACGTACGATGGGTTGTTGGTTTTGCCACGGTAAGGCACCGGGGCCAGATAGGGGCTGTCGGTCTCGATGAGCATGCGGTCCAGCGGGACAAAGGCCACCACGTCGCGCAGCTCCTGCGCGCTCTTGAAGGTGACGATGCCCGAAAAGGAGATGTAGTAGCCCAGGTCCAACGCTGCGCGCGCCACCTGCATCGATTCGGTAAAGCAGTGGAAAACACCGCCCGCCAGGTTGCCCGCGCCATCCTCGCCTTCTTCCCGCAGGATGGCCAAGGTGTCGTCGGAGGCACTGCGCGTATGGATGATGAGCGGCTTGCCACAGGCCCGCGCCGCCCGGATGTGAGTGCGGAAACGGTCGCGCTGCCACTCCAGGTCGGCAATGCTGCGCCCGCCCTTGCGGTCTTCCATGCCGTAGTAGTCGAGGCCCGTTTCTCCAATCGCCACCACGCGGGGCAGGGCTGCGCGGTCCAGCAGGTCCTGCACGCTGGGTTCCGTCACGCCCTCGTTGTCGGGGTGCACGCCCACCGTGCTCCAGAAGTTGTCATGGGCCAGGGCCAGGGCGTGCACGCCCTCGAACTCTTCCATGGTGGTGCAGATGCACAGGGCCCGGGTGACTTGCGCCTCGGCCATGGCCTGGCGGATGGCGGGCAACTGGCTGACCAGTTCCGGGAAGTTGAGGTGGCAGTGCGAATCGGTGAACATGGGATAGCAAAACAACGCGACTTGCGCAAAACGCGCTTCAGGAAGGTGGTTTCTATGTAGGAAACCGGCGATTCATCCTTGTTTGCGCAAGTCCTAAACAAAAAAGCCGACCAGCCAGCGCGGGTCGGCACGGGGGCGGCGGTGGCGCAGTCAGATCGTCTGGGTAGGACGGTCCGAGCCCAGCGCAGTTCCCAGCAATTCTTCGATCTTGGCCTTGAGCTGGCGGGATTTTTCGTCCTTGGGGAACTGGATGCCCACGCCTTGGGTGCGGTTGCCCGCAGCGCGCGCAGGCGTGACCCAGGCCACGCGGCCTGCCACAGGGTAGCGCTGCGTATCTTCGGGCAAGGTCAACAGCACATACACGTCGTCGCCCAGCTTGTAGTCGCGCTGGGTGGGCACAAAAATGCCCCCTTCGGCAAAAAAAGGAATGTAGGCGGCGTAGAGCGCGGCCTTTTCCTTGATGGCCAGCTGCATGACGCTGGGACGGGGCGCGGTGGATGGACTGCTCATGGATGGGGGCGTGCGGCTTAGTGCTTGGAGTGTAGGGTGTTTCGCGCCTGGGCGACAAGCGCCTCCAGCATGAGACCGGCATTGAACGGGTGGTCTGCCGTGCGCGCAGCCTGGGCCAGTGCCCGCGACCAGCGCGTGAGCGCGCCCAGCGGCGGCGTCTTGGGCAGGTCGGCCTGCGCAAAGTAGCGTGGCGCGGCGCCCACGCTGGCGGCCAGCAGGTCGTGGCAGAGCTTTTGCAGTGCGTCGATCACCTGGGCGGGGGCCCAGTCGCCCAGGGCCGTCACATCACCCCGCGCCACCGCCTGGGGCAAAGCTGACCAGGCTTGGGGGCTGCGGCCCGACTGTGCCAGTGCCAGGGCATCCTCTGGCCGACCGCCTGCTGCACGCAGGTAGGAGCTGGCAGCGTCCCGCGCAACGCCCTGCGCCTGCAGCCAGGCCAACATGTCGGCTTCTGCCGGCCAGACCATCGTGTGGCCCAGGCAGCGGCTACGGATGGTGGGCAGAAGCTGGTGCGCAGCCTCGCTGGCCAGCACAAAACGCACGTCACCGGGCGGCTCTTCCAGCGTCTTGAGCAGCGCATTGGCCGTGACATGGTTCATCTGCTCGGCCGGGTAGACCAGCACGGCCTTGCCTTTGCCACGCGCCGAGGTGCGCTGTGAGAACTCCACCGCATCGCGCATGGCCTCCACGCGGATCTCGCGGCTGGGCTTGCGCTTCTTGTCGTCGATGTCGGCCTGGGCCTTTTCCGACAGGGGCCAGCCCAACGCCATCATCTGCACCTCGGGCATCAGCACGCAAAGGTCGGCATGGGTGCGCACATCGATGGCGTGGCAGCTGCCGCAATGGCCGCAGGCGCCCTGCTCTGTCGGCGCGTCGCACAACCATGCGCGCACCAGCTCCAGCCCCAAGGCGTACTGCCCCAGGCCCGACGGCCCCTGCAGCAGCCACGCATGTCCGCGCCGGGCCAGCAAGTTGGTGCGCTGCGCAGCGATCCAGGGCGCCAGGGCCACGGTGGCTTCACTCATTGCGGACCACCCTGCGTAGCCACCATGATGGCCAGCCAGCCCTTGCGCACGAACACGCTGGTGAGCTGCTGCCACACGCGATGGCGCTCCTGCGCTGCATCCAGGCGCGCAAAACGCTGGGGCGCTGCAGCGGCGCGGTCGGCATAGCCCTGGGCCACGCGGCGGAAGAACTCGACCGGCTGAGCCTCGAAGCGGTCGGGCACACGCGCACCGGCCAGGCGCTCGGCCGCCACCTCGGGTGCCAGGTCAAACCACACCGTCAAATCGGGTTCACGCATCAAATTGGCCTCCGGCGCCAGTCCCGTCTGCGCCAGGCGCTCCAAAGTTGATAGCACACCCAAATCGAAGCCCCGCCCTGCGCCCTGGTAGGCAAACGTGGCATCGGTGAACCGGTCGCACAGCACCACGTCGCCCCGGGCCAGAGCGGGCTCGATCACATTGCGCAGGTGGTCGCGGCGGGCAGCAAAGATCAGCAGCGACTCGGTGAGCGCATCCATCGGGTCGTTCAGGACCATCTCGCGCAGCTTTTCGGCCAGCGGCGTGCCGCCCGGCTCGCGGCTCACGGTAACCGTGCGGCCCTGGGTGCGGAACGCCGCGGCCAGGCCTTCAATGTGCGAGGACTTGCCTGCACCGTCGATGCCTTCAAACGAAATGAACAGACCGGGTCGTGACATGGGCACCTTGGTTCAAGAAGCGGTTTACTGCTGCCCGCGCTGGTAGCGGTTGACGGCGCGGTTGTGTTCCTCCAGCGAGGCACTGAAGTGGCTGGTGCCGTCGCCCTTGGCCACAAAGTACAGCGCGCGCGTGGCCTGGGGTTGCACGGCGGCCAGCAGCGAGGCCTTGCCGGGCATGGCGATGGGCGTGGGCGGCAGTCCCGCGCGGGTGTAGGTGTTCCAGGGGGTGTCGGACTGCAGGTCGCGCTTGCGCAGGTTGCCGTCGAACTTCTCGCCCAGGCCGTAGATCACCGTGGGGTCGGTCTGCAGCAGCATGCCCATCCGCAGGCGGTTGACGAACACGCCCGCAATCTGGCCCCGGTCGCTGGCCTTGCCAGTTTCCTTTTCGACAATGCTGGCCAGCGTCAGCGCTTCGTCCGCCGATTTGAGCGGGGTGTCGGCCGCGCGCTGGGCCCAGGCCGCCTCCAGATGGCGGTCCATGGCGTGCATCGCCCGGCGCAGCAAGGCAATATCGCTGGAGCCTTTGGCGTAGGTGTAGGTGTCCGGGAAGAACCGCCCCTCGGGCGCCACGCCGGGGCGGCCCAGCTGGGCCATCAGCGCCTCGTCGGTCAAGGCGGCAGCATCGTGTTTGATCTGCTCTTCCTTGGCCAGCGCCTGGCGCACCTGGCGCCAGTTCCAGCCTTCGACCAGGGTGAGTGCGCGCAAGGCCTCTTCGCCCCGGGCCAGCTTTTGCAGCAGGCTGATGGGCGTGGTGCCGGGCGGGATTTCGTAGTTGCCCGCCTTGATGGCACGATCTTGCCCCGAGACGCGGAACCAGGCATACAGCAGGCGCGCTTCCGTCTTGACCCCGGCCGCCACCACATCGCGGGCCACGCCGCGCGGCGTGGTGCCGGGCTCGATGGCCAGCTCCAGCGGCTCGGGGCCCAGGTCCAGCGGCTGGTGCAGCCACCAATACGCAGCGCCGCCCAGTGCGATCCCCACCAACACGATCAAAGCCAGTAAACGTCGCACAACCCTGCTACCAATATGTATGAATCAGGGCATCATAATTCAGCGATGACCTACCCCTTGAATGGCATAGCCCCCCTGTCCCACCTCGGCGTGATTCGCGTGGAAGGCGAAGACGCCGCCAAGTTTCTGCACGGCCAGCTCACCCAGGATTTCGCCCTGCTCGGCATGGACCGGGCCCGCCTCGCGGCCTTCTTGTCGGCCAAGGGCCGCATGCAGGCCAGCTTCATCGGCTTCAAGCGCAGCGCCACCGAGGTGCTGCTAGTCTGCAACCGCGACCTACTGCCCGCCACGCTCAAGCGCCTGTCGATGTTTGTGATGCGCGCCAAGGCCAAGTTGACGGATGCCACCGGTGACTTTGCCCTGTATGGCATCGCTGGAGACGCTCTCAACGCCGTAGCTGGTAGCGCACAACCAGCTTGGTCCAAGGCCGATTTAGGCACTGCAACGGTGGTGCACCTGTACCCCGCCAATGGCACCCCGCGCGCCCTGTGGGTGGCCCCCGCCACGGAGCCCAAGCCCGCAGGCCCTGTGCTAGATGCGACGCTGTGGCTCTGGAGCGAAGTCCACAGCGGCGTCGCCACGCTGACCACGCCAGTGGTCGAAGCCTTTGTGCCCCAGATGCTCAACTATGAATCTGTGGGCGGCGTGAACTTCAAGAAAGGCTGCTACCCCGGCCAGGAAGTGGTGGCGCGCAGCCAGTTCCGGGGCACGCTCAAGCGCCGTGCCTACATCGCCCACGCGGCGGCCGAGATAGCGGTAGGGGCCGAGGTGTTCAGCACCACCGACCTGGAACAACCCTGCGGCACCGTGGTGCAGGTGGCCGCTGCGCCGGGCGGCGGGTTTGACACCATCGTGTCGCTGCAGATCAGCGCCGCCCAAGAGGGCGCACTGCAGGTGGGCGCAGCAGGCGGCGTGGCGCTGTCGTTGTTGCCGCTGCCCTACCCGCTGCTGGACGATATCTGAGCCAAATCGGGCGAATGCGCCAGTCGAACATGCCCGAGCAGCTCTCTTTTCAATAGCAAACCCTCAGAGCTTGCGGGCCATGGCAATGTGCGCAATGCCCGCCTCTTCGTACGGCTCACCCACCACCGCGAACCCCGCACGGCGGTAAAAGCCCTCGGCGCTGCGCTGGGCGTGCAGTTGCACCTCGGTGTCGCCCCGGGCACGCGCAGCGTCCACCAGCGCATCCAGCAATTGGCGACCCCACTGTGCGCCGCGGACCGACCGGTCCACCGCCATGCGGCCGATGCGGCCCACGCCTGGCGCGTGCTGCAGCAGGCGACCCGCAGCGACGGGCATGCCCAGACGGTTGTAAAGCACAGCATGGCGCGCCGAGATGTCGTGCCTATCGGCTTCGACCTCGGCCGGGATGCCCTGCTCGTGCACAAACACAGCGGTGCGCACGCGGCCGGCATCGCGGCCCAGGGTGTTCCAGTCGCCGGTGCGCACCTCGGCCATCTCGGCGCCCGCCTCAAAGCCTTCAAAGATCGCGCGCAGTGCGGGTGGCACGGGGCGGGAGGTCTGCGTGGCCGGGTCGGCAAACACGTAGACCAGCTCGGCAGAGATCAGCAGGCGGTCGCCACAGAAAATGCCCGCCGTGAACAGGCACGACGAGTTGCCGATGCGCGCGCACTTCAGGCCCACGTCCAGCGTGTCATCGAGCCGCGCCGAGGCGTGGTACTCCACCGTGGCCTTCTTCACATACATCTCGCCGCCCAGCGCCAGCATGCTCGCCTCGTACGGCAGCGCCAGCGCGCGCCAGTACTCAGACATGGCGGTATCCACGTACATCAGGTAGTGCGCGTTGAACACGATCTTTTGCATGTCCACCTCAGCCCAGCGCACGCGCAGGCGGTGGAAACAACGGAAATCACTGCGTTGCATGGGTTCGTTTACTCCAGGTGAAAAGCCAGGCGCAGCGCACGGGCCGCGTCGGCATGGGCCTTGCGCGCCTCGGGGATGGCGCGGCCCATCTTGATGAATTCGTGGGTCACGCCGCGGTAGATGTCCAGATCCACCGCCACGCCCGCCAGGCGCAGCTTGTCGGCGTAGTCAACACCCTCGTCCACCAACGGGTCGCATTCGGCCAGGCCAATCCAGGCGGGCGCTACCCCCTCCAGGTCCGGCGCCAGCAGCGGGGCAAAACGCCAGTCTTCACGCTCCTCGCGCGTGGTGACGTAGTGGCCAAAGAACCAGCTGATGGCAGGCTCCTCCAGCACTAGGCCGCGCGCAAAGGTGGCGTGCGAAGGCGTGTTCTGGTGCGCGGCGCAGCCGGGGTAGATCAGCAGCTGCAGCGCGAGCGGCAGGCCCGCATCGCGCGCCAGGATGGCGTTGACGGCAGCCAGGGTGCCGCCTGCACTGTCGCCGCCCACTGCCAGCCGCTGCGGGTCTGCGCCCAGGCCCTCGGCGTTGGCAGCGAGCCACTGCAAGGCATCCCAGGCGTCATTGCTGGCCGTGGGAAAGCGGTGCTCCGGCGCCAACCGGTAATCCAGCGAGACCACCATGCAACCGGCCAGACGCGCCAGCTCGCGGCACAGGATGTCGTGCGTGGCGATGTTGCCGATGGTGAAGCCGCCGCCGTGCGTGTACAGCAGCACGGGCAGGCCCTTGTCGGTGCTGGGCGCGAACAGCCGTGCGGGCAGTTGGGCGCCGTCGCGGGTGGGGATCTGCAGGTCTTCGACCCGCGCCAGCGCGGCCTTGGGCACCTCCAGCACGTCGGCACCTGCCTGATAGGCGAGGCGTGCCCCTTGCGGCGTGCGCGTGTGCAGTGGTGGGTGCCCGGCGCGGGCCATGCGTTCGAGCACGCTGCGCATCTGCGGGGTCAGGCGGGTGTGGTGGATGTGCAGGTCGGTCAACGGTCGGGGTCTCGGCAAAAAAGACAACGGCCCGCACGGCGGCGGGCCGATCAAGGGTGGCTTACTTGAAACTCAGTCGCACGGGTGCTGCGCCGGGCAGGCCGTCATAAGTGGCGGTGACTGACAGGCCCGCCTTGGGTGGCAGCAGTGGCGAGAAGGATCCCAGGCTGATCAGGTCGCCCGGCTGCATGGCCAGACCTTCCTGCGCCAGCGCACCGGCCAGCCACACCACGGCATTGAGCGGATGGTCCAGGATGTCGCTGCCCTTGCCACCGCCCAGGCGCGTTCCCGCGCCATCGGTCAACGACACATTCATGTCGGCCAGGGCTTTCAGCATCGCAAAACGTTCGCCGCGATACGCCGGTACGGCAATGGGGGCACCCGCCACACCCAGGCGTGCGCCCACATTGATGGCGGTCACGCCTGCTCCGTTGAGCTTGGGCGGCGCCTGCACCATCAGGTCGGGCAACTCGATGAAGGGGATGATCTGGTCCACGGCGTCCAGCACCTCCATGGGGGTCTTGGCCTGGTTGATGGCGGCGCTTTTCACGCGGACCAGCATGTCGGCCTCGTACAGGGGCCGGGCACCGAAAGCCGCATCCACCGTGGCGCCGCTGGGCAACACCATACCCTCGTAAAGCTTGCCCCACACGGGCTTGTCGGTGTTGAAGCGTTTTTGCACGGCGGGGTTGGTCAGGCCCGCCTTGTAGCCAATTACCTTGCCCATGCGCTGGGCCAGCAAGGCGTTGACCTTGCCGCGTGTGCAGGCGCCGTCGGCGTCCGTGAGGTTCTCGGGGTTGGCTGCCGGGGTCTTGGCGACATAGTTGGCCACCAGGTCGGCGGCCTGCGCGTCGGTGAGGCACTGGGCCTGGGCAGTTGTCACAGATGCGACGGCCACCAGGGCCGCCATCAGGGTTTGCTTCGTTTTCACGGCTGTCTCCTCCTTATAAAGTGGGCTCAGAATCCGTTCCAAGGGCTGGCGAGCTATCGTAATCGCTGGCACTCCCTTTCACACATCCTGTTGCACCATGGCTTTCATCTACTACGTCACCCAGATCCAGTTTGAATTCGGCGCCGTCCAACTGCTCAAGCAGGAATGCGAACGCGTGGGCATCACCCGTCCGCTGATCGTGACGGACCCCGGCGTGAAGGCCGCAGGCGTGCTGCAAAAGGCGCTGGATGCACTGCCCGGCATGACGGTGGCCGTGTTTGACCAGACCCCGTCCAACCCCACCGAAGCCGCCGTGCGCGCGGCGGTGGAGATGTACAAGGCCCAGGGCTGCGACGGCCTGATTGCCGTGGGTGGCGGCTCGGCCATCGACTGCGCCAAGGGCATCGCGATTGCCGCCACGCACGAGGGGCCACTCACCCACTACGCCACCATCGAAGGCGGCTCGCCCCGCATCACCGACCGCGCTGCGCCGCTGATCGCCGTGCCCACCACCAGCGGCACGGGCAGCGAGGTGGCCCGCGGCGCCATCATCATCGTGGACGACCACCGCAAGCTCGGCTTTCACTCGTGGAACCTAGTGCCCAAGACGGCCATCTGTGACCCCGAGCTCACGCTGGGCCTGCCCCCCATGCTCACCGCCGCCACGGGCATGGATGCGATTGCGCACTGCATGGAAACCTTCATGTCTGCCGCGTTCAACCCGCCCGCTGACGGCATTGCACTGGACGGCCTCACACGCGGCTGGGCGAACATCGAGCAGGCCACCAAAAACGGCAGCGACCGCGACGCGCGCCTGCACATGATGAGCGCCAGCATGCAGGGCGCCATGGCCTTCCAGAAGGGCCTGGGCGCCGTGCACTCGCTCAGCCACAGTCTGGGCGGCGTGAACCCGCGCCTGCACCACGGCACACTCAATGCCATGTTTTTACCCGCCGTGGTGCGCTTCAACGCGCAGGCCGAATCGGTACAGAAAGAAAAGCGCCTGGAGCGCATGGCCCACGCCATGGGCCTCAAGTCTGCGGGCGATATCCCCGAAGCCATCCGCGACATGAACGCCCGCCTGGGCCTGCCCACGGGCCTGGCCGCCATGGGCGTGACCGAAAGCCTGTTCGACGACATCATCAAGGGCGCCATGGCCGACCATTGCCACAAGACCAACCCGCGCGTCGCCACACCTGGGGAATACCGCGACATGCTGGCCCAGTCGCTCTGATCCACCGCCCCACTGACGACGCATGCCGCTGCACCCGGCTGCAGCGGCGTGGCGGTTTGCGCACCAAGGCCCGGGGGGCACGCTGCGGTGGCCTGGGTGGCAATCACCAACCGTCACAGGGGTGCAACACCCTCGCAAACTGCGCTGCCCAGAATTCGGCTCATAACTTCTTACACGCTAGACTCCTCCCCGACAAGAATTAATTAACCATTCATTACCCTGGGGTTGTAGGGGGAGGACCGCCGTCAATGCGTACTGGAAATCTCACCGTCTGGCTTCTTCGAGGCACCTACCCCAGGCTGTACGTGCCCATCGTGGCGATCATTCTGCTGGTCACCGGGGTGCGTTACCACTACCTGCTGGCGGCAGAAACCGACGAGGCCCAGCAACAGGCCACCACCGAGCTGCGGCGTACCAGCGACCCCCTGCTGCTGCACCTGGCAACGTTGCCCGCGCCCGCTGCAGATGCCGTCCCCCGCGCATTGACCGAGGCGCTTGCACAGGCGGCACCGGGTATTGCCTCCCTGAAGTGGCAGGCCGCAGATCAGCCTCCCATTGAGGTCACCGCCCCCCCCTACCCCGCCGTTGCTCCTCAGTGGTTTGCCCACGGGCTGGATCTTTCCGCTCCCGTGCAACAGTCGGGCCTGACACTCGCTGACGGCACATCGGGGCGGTTGACGATCACCGCGCACACCCAATCGCTGGTGGACCAGGTCTGGGCCACGGTGCTGGTGCAGGCACGGATCTCGGCGCTCAACATCTTCACCATCCTGTTCCTGCTGACGCTGCTGCTGCGCGCCAATGCCCGCATGCTGCAACGCCTGGCCCAGGCCACCGACGCGTTTCGCCAGGGTTATCTGAGCACGCGCATGGAGGTCACCGGCACGCTCGAATCCCGCGCCATGGCCGAGACTTTCAACGACATGGCGGGCAAGGTGCAGTCCCTGGTGTTGTCCCTGCACGAAACGCAGCGCCAGCAGAGCGAGCAACTGCACTTCACCCGTCAGTTGATCGATGCCCTGCCCCTGCCCGTGTTTGTGCGCCATACCGACGGCTCCTACCTGGACGCCAACCGCGCATGGCAGCGCCTGTTCCAGTCCCAACCGGGTGCTGACGGCGCCGCAGGGGCCAGCCTGCCTGCCGAACTGGCCCCGGAACGGTCGGCCCACGTCGCCAGCGCACAAGACAACGAGATCCGCATCCGCCCGCCCCACCAGCCCCCACTGGACATGGCCTACTACGAAGCGCCGTTCACCAGCACCAACGGCGAGCTGGCCGGCACCATCGGCACGCTGGTGGACGTGACGGAGCGCAAACGCGCCCAGGAGGCCCTGCGCGCCGAAAAAGAACGTGCCGAAATCACCCTGGCCTCCATCGGCGACGGCGTCATCACCACCGACCTGGGCGGGCGCATCGAGACCATCAACGAAGCCGCACAGCTCATGACCGGGTTCACTGCTGAGCAGGCGCTGGGCCGGCAGCTGGACGACGTGTTTCGCCTGTACGAAGAGCCGGCCAGCCGCACGGCCAGCGCCGCCGCCGAACGCGACACGCAGCCAGGCGTGCTGCAACAGGCCACCTACGAGGTGCTGATCCACCGCTCTGGCGAACGCTACGCCATCGAGTACACAGCCGCCGCCATCCGCGAGGGCAGCGGCCACGCCACAGGCTGCGTGCTGGTGTTCCGCGACGTGACCGAAACACGCAACCTGCGTCACCAGATCTCCTGGCACGCGCGCCACGATGCGCTCACCGGCCTGTACAACCGCGCGGCGCTGGCCGAAAAGCTCACGCACGCCCTGTTTGTGGCCCGCAACCATCAGCTGCTGCTGGCGGTGTGCATGCTGGACCTGGACCACTTCCAGGCGGTGAACGACACCTTTGGACAGCGCGTGGGCGACCGCCTGCTCAAGGAAGTGGCCCGGCGCCTGGGCGCTTTCATCGCGGCCCATGAAGCCGTGGCCCGCATGGGCGGCGATGAGTTTGTGCTGCTGCTGGGCGAACAGCCCGATGTGCCCGCCATCGAGGCGCGCCTGGCCGTGCTGATGCAGCAACTGGCCGCGCCCTACGCGATTGACGACCGCCTGGTGAACATTACCGTCAGCATTGGCGTGGCCGTGTTTCCGCAGGACGACGCCAACCCCGACACCCTGCTGCGCCACGCCGACCAGGCCATGTGCCAGGCCAAGAGCTTCGGGCGCAACCAGCTGCACGTGTTCGATGTGCAGCACGACCACGCCGTGCAGACCCAGCACACCCGCCAGACCCGGGTGGCCCGCGCACTGCACGCGGGCGAGCTGGTGCTGCACTACCAGCCCAAGGTCAATCTGCGCACCGGCGAGATCATCGGACTGGAAGCCCTGCTGCGCTGGCAACACCCGCAGGAGGGGCTGCTGGGCCCGCAGCACGTGCTGCCGCTGGTGGAAGACACGGACCTGCAGGTCGAGCTGGGCGAATGGGTACTGCGTCAGGCCCTGGCGCAGATGCGGGTGTGGAGCGATGCGGGCATGGGTTGGGAGGTCAGCGTCAACATCGCGGCGCCCCACTTCCACCGGCCCAATTTTGTGCAGCGGCTCAAGGACATCCTGCACAACTGCCCCGAGGTGTCTCCCTCGCGGCTGGAGCTGGAGATCCTGGAATCCGCCGCGCTGGAAGACATGCAGTACATGCGCCGCATGATGCAAAGCTGCCAAGCCCTGGGCGTGCGTTTTGCACTCGACGACTTTGGCACCGGCTTTTCGTCCCTGTCGTACCTCAAGCGCCTGCCCGCCGAGACGATCAAGATCGACCAGTCCTTCGTGCGCGGCATTCTGGAGGACGGCGACGACCTCACCCTCGTCCAAGCCATCGTGGCGCTGGCGGCTGCGTTCCACCGCCACGTGGTGGCCGAAGGCGTCGAAACCGCTGAGCACTGCGCCAAGCTGCTGGAGCTGGGCTGCGAGCGCGCACAGGGTTATGGCATTGCCCGGCCCATGCCCGCGGCCGATGTGCTGCCTTGGGCCCGGGACCACGCTGCACGCCATGCTGCCCGGGCGGTTCAGGAGGCGGCACGCCGCCCTGCTTCGACCTAAGAACCTGTTCAAAGTCTTTTTGGAGATTGCATTGAAGTGCAATCGGGATGAGTGGATGCTTCGGATGCGCCGCATGGGCTCGTGCCCATGCAAGCAGCCGGGGCATTCAATCGCCCGATTTCACTCCAACCCTGCGGGCAAGTGCCTTGCCGGGCGGTCTGCGGCGTTGCGGCGCTTGCCAATAGCATGGGCTATTGGCTGCGCACCGCGCCTTGCACCCCATCCCGGCAAGGTACTTGTGCGACTCCAAAAAGACTTTGAACAGGTTCTGAGAGCCTGCGGCCAGCGCAGGAGACCCAATGGGCCCCAGAGGCGCGTCCGCCCTGGCAGCCTACAGCGGCCGCACCGCGACCATGTCAGGCCGCTCCAGCCATTCGCGCCACTCATCCACCAGTTGCTGGCTGGCGCCCGTGGCCGCGAGCCACGCCTGCGCCCGGGCACGGCTGTCCGTGCCGTAGTGGGTGAAGTCGTTGCGGTCGGGCAGCTTCGCATTGGGCAATCGGCGTACCCAGTCCGGATCGGGTGACAGCACCACCATGTTGTCGAGCGCCGACGTGGCCTTGTGGCGCCACTTCAGCCCCTTGTCCAGCCAGCCCGGCACCACACGGTGCTGGAAGTGGGGGTAGAGCACGATGCCACCAGCACCCGCACGCAGCGTTTTGGATTCTTTTTGGCCAGAAGCGCTAGGGCTCATTGCCTGAACAGCTATCAATTCAGAAGCGCCGCCATTCGGCAGACCATAAGCAAGATGCAGGTGGTAGTCGGTGATGCCACCGTCCCAGTAGGCGCCCCGGGGGGCGCCCGGAATGTTGTGCACGGCCTGCAGGACAAACGGGATCGAGCAACTGGCCTGGAGCGCTTGCATGAAGTTGTCTGCGCTCAGCCCGACCTGCCGGGTGCGGTAGTCGGTCGTGGCAAAAGGCAAGGCCGCGCCTGACGAGGAAAACACCACCCGCTCCAGCCAGGCCCCCATCGCCTTGCGGTGCACGGTGTTGGTCACGAACGCCCCCAGATAACCGAGTGGCGTGCCCAGCGCATGTTCGCGCCCCAGCACATGGCGGCCCCGGGACGTGACGATGTGCAGGCGGTAGCGCGGGTGGCTCAGCACTTCCTGCACCCGCCCGCCGTAGAAGGCCTCCAGGTTCTGGCCGAACCGCTCACTCACATGGGCGGCTGTGGGGCGCTTTTTGCCGGGTGGCAGCTCGTAGTCCTGGTGGATGTAGTCGTGTTCCAGCCGCTCAAAGGCTGCCACCGATTGCTGCAGGCAGGCCGTGGCCATGCGCCAGGCGCCGATGGAGGCGCCCACCAAGTGCACGGGCTGGTCTGAGCGCGGCAGCCATTCCCCAAAGATGAACCGGTCCATGGGCCCCAGGATCAAGCCCTTGGGCCCACCGGCTGCCGCCGGAATCACGCCCACATCCGCGGGCTGCAGGCCCTGTTGTTCCAGGTGTTGGCGGGCGCGGGGGCCGGCGTGGATGCGCAGTGCTTTCATGGCGTTGATTGTCGCAAAGCGGCAATTCGCACCTTCACCACACACTGTCGCCCAGCCGACGACGACCTCACCATCCCAAGCACTGCAGGCCTGCCTCTAGCGGGGTAAAGCGAAGCTACACGACGAAATCCGCCGCCTCGGGCCGGGCCGTCCAGTCAATGGGGTCTTGCTGCAGCACCATGTCAATGTCGAGCCCCAGGGTCAGCCCCACTTCGCCGGGGAAGGACACCGCCAGCTCCTTTTCGTTCAGCTCGGCTTCGCGAGCGCGGGCACGCCATGCGGCCAGGTGGATAACGCCCGCCAGCGGTTCGTAGACCTTGTTGTCAAACGGCGCATGCTGGTGTTGCAGGGCATCGATCACCACCTCGGGCAATTGCCAGCGGCGTGCACAGTCCGCCGTGACCTGGCCGTAGCTGTAGCCAAAAATGCGCTGCTCGATCTTGTCGCGGCGCAGATCAAATGGCGCCACCAGGGTGTTGACTGACTGGGCCTTCTCGGGGTCCGCCAGATGGATCACCAGCTCGCCCAAGGCATGCAGCAAACCGGCGGTATAGGCCGCGATCTGGTTGTGGTGGACGATGCCCGCTAGCGACCGCGCGAGCTTGGCTGTGTTGAGGCTGTAACGCCAGAACTGCTGCATGTTCACCCCGGGCACCGAGCGTGACGTGGTGCCCAGCGGTGCCGAGGTGACCAGCGTGCGCAACTGTGCGGTGCCCAGTAGCGCCAGTGCCTCGGGGATGCCCGCGATCTGCCCGGGCAGCTGGAAGGTGGGGGAGTTGGCCAGCTCCAGCAGGCGCGCCGCCAGGGCGGGGTCGGTGCCGAACAGTTGGTTCAGGCGCCGCAAGCTGGGCTCAGGGTGGGCCAGCTCGCTCATCAGCAACGCCACGGCGCGCGGAAGGCTGGGCAGTGCCACAGGTTGGGCCAGCAGTGCGTTCAACTCCATGGGGTACGGCGCCGGTGGTTGGTTCAGGTGCTTGCGATTATGGGGCCCTGTACGGCCAAAACACCACCGGCCACACAGCGGGCGGCGTCAGCGGCCCTTGACCTGTTGCAACTTCGCAAACGCCGACGCCATGGCCGACTGCTGCGCGGGCTCGGGCGCTCGGCGCTGGGGTTGTGCGTAGCCCCGGCCAGCGCCCTCAAAGCGGTTGTCACGGGGTGCACCGCGGTCACCGCCCTGGCGTGGTGGCGCGGCATCCAGCTTCATCGACAGGCCGATGCGCTTGCGCTCCACGTCCACCTCCATGACCTTGACCTTGACGATGTCGCCGGTCTTGACCACCTCGCGCGCGTCGTTCACAAATTTGTGCGCCAACTGGCTCACATGCACCAGGCCATCCTGGTGCACCCCAAGGTCGATGAAGGCGCCGAACTGGGCCACATTGCTCACCGTGCCTTCGAGGATCATGCCTTCCTTGAGGTCCTTGATGTCTTCCACGCCATCGTTGAAGCGGGCCACCTTGAAGTCGGGGCGCGGATCGCGGCCTGGCTTTTCCAGCTCGGCCAGGATGTCCTTGACGGTGATGACGCCAAACTTCTCGTTGGCGAACAGCTCGGGCTTCAGGGTCTTGAGCATGTCGGCGCGGCCCATGATCTCGGCCACCGGCTTGCCCGTCTTTTCCATGATCTGCTCGACCACCGGGTAGGTCTCGGGGTGAACACCCGTCATGTCCAGCGGGTTGTCTCCGCCACGAATGCGCAAGAAGCCTGCGCTCTGCTCAAAGGTTTTGGCGCCAAGGCCCGCCACGTCCATGAGCTGCTTGCGGCTCTTGAACGCACCGTTGGCCTCGCGCCAGCGGACCACCGCCTTGGCCACGCTGCCCGACAGCCCCGACACGCGGCTCAAAAGCGGCACGCTGGCCGTGTTCAGGTCCACGCCCACGGAGTTCACGCAGTCTTCCACCACGGTGCCCAGGGTACGTGCCAGCTCGCTCTGGTTCACGTCGTGCTGGTACTGGCCCACGCCGATGCTTTTGGGGTCGATCTTCACCAACTCGGCCAGCGGGTCCTGAAGGCGGCGGGCGATGGAGGCGGCGCCGCGCAGGCTCACGTCCACATCGGGCATTTCTTGCGAGGCATATTCGCTGGCGGAGTAGACAGACGCGCCCGCCTCGCTCACCACCACCTTCTCGATGGCGCGGTCGGCCTTGGCGGCCATCTTGATCAGGTCGGCGGCCAGCTTGTCCGTCTCGCGGCTGGCCGTGCCGTTGCCAATCGCAATAAGGTTCACACCGTGCTTTTCCACCAGCTTGGCCAGCGTATGCAGCGAGCCTTCCCAGTCGCGGCGCGGCTCGTGAGGGTACACGGTCGCGGTCTCCACCAGCTTGCCGGTGGCGTCCACCACAGCCACCTTGACGCCGGTGCGGATGCCCGGGTCCAGACCCATCACCACGCGCGGGCCGGCCGGTGCGGCCAGCAGCAGGTCGCGCAGGTTGTCGGCAAACACCTTGATCGCCACCTTCTCGGCCTCGTCGCGCAGGCGGGCAAAAAGGTCGCGCTCGGTGGAGAGGCTGAGCTTCACGCGCCAGGTCCAGGCCACGCACTTGCGGATCAAGTCGTCCGCCTTGCGGCCCTGGTGGCTCCAGCCCAGGTGCAGGGCGATCTTGCCTTCGGCGATGCTGGGCTTGCCGGGTTCGGGCTCCACGGGCAGCACCAGCTTGGCTTCCAGAATCTCCAGCCCACGGCCCCGGAACACCGCCAGCGCGCGGTGCGAGGGCACGCGGCCAATGGGTTCGTCGTAGTCAAAGTAGTCGCGGAACTTGGAGACCTCGGGGTCGTTCTCGTTCTTGCTGTCCACCTTCTTGCTGCGCAGCAGGCCTTCGGCCCACAGCCACTCGCGCAGGTTTTGCACCAAGGCCGGGTCTTCGGCCCAGCGCTCGCTCAAGATGTCGCGCACGCCGTCGAGCACGGCAGGCACAGTGGAGAAATCAGCACCGGGCTTGCCGTCGTCCAGCACTTCGGGCGGCTTGGTGAATGCGGCGGCCTCCACAGCCGGGTCCAGCGTGGGGTCGGCAAACAGCTTGTCGGCCAGCGGCTCGATGCCAAATTCGCGCGCGATCTGGCCCTTGGTGCGGCGCTTTTGCTTGAACGGCAGGTAGATGTCTTCCAGCTCCTGCTTGGTGGGCGCGGCGGCGATGGCGGCGCGCAGCGCGTCGGTCAGCTTGCCTTGTTCGTCGATGGCCCGGAGCACTGCCACGCGGCGGTCTTCCAGCTCGCGCAGGTAGGACAGGCGCGCCTCCAGCTCGCGCAGCTGGATGTCGTCCAGCCCGCCCGTCACTTCCTTGCGATAGCGCGCAATGAAGGGCACCGTGGCACCGCCATCCAGCAGCTCCACCGCTGCGCGCACCTGTTGTTCACTGACTTTGATTTCTGCGGCCAACTGCCGAACGATCTGCTGCATGGGTGGGACGGACTCTCTGAGACTCGGTCAAACAAAAAAGCGAAGCGCGCGAGTTTGCCACAGGCGGTTTGGCAGCCCGGCGACGGGTCGACGGATTGTTCTCAATACTGGAACAGTTAGTTTGCGACTGGGTGGTTTTTCCCTGAACACCATCGGCGTACAGTTCATCCCATCGATGAGCCGAACCCGCAAGGCGACTCACCGAACCCGGTTCAGGAATGGTTTTTGACCCGGCTTTTTTGAGACGCTTTTTAACTTTCAAGGATTTTCATCATGAACAAGACCGCTCGTTTCCTCTCCGTCGCCGCTGTTGCCGCTTTCGCCGCTTTTGGCGCCCATGCTGATGAAGCCGATGGCTCGCAATTTGCCCTGAAGTTCGACACGAACCGCACCCGCGCTGAAGTGGCTGCCGAAGCCGTCACCGAAGCCCGCACCCACAACATGGAACCCGCAGGCTCGCGCGTGGTGACCTACAAGTCCACCGCTGACCGCGCTGCCGTGCGTGCCCAGGCTGCCGAAGCTGTGCGCACCGGCCAGATCCCTTCGGGCGAATTCAGCGCCATGTAATTTGGCTTGGCAGACCAACTGCTGAGATTGGTTTGAAGCAGTTGCGGGACTTCCCATGGTGGTGGCACTTCGCGCGGTGCGGGTGCTGCTGCCATGGGGAGTGTTAACTGAACCGCAGGGGCGGGCAGGCAAAAAGGGCTCCCTTGTGGAGCCCTTTTTGTTGGCGGACTGCATGGGCTTGCGGGCAGTCACACGCTCGGCACGGCCAGCCCTTCATAGAATGAAGGACTGTTCACACGCCGTTCCATGTCCCTTCCCCCCTTCCCCATACGCACCGAATGCCCTCCCGGCACCTGCGTGTGCGACCGGGATGCGCTACTGCAGACGCCAGGCAGCGATGTGCGCATCCTGATGCTCACGCGCGGCGAAGAAAAGAAGATGCTGGAGCGCCTGGAGAACCTCGGCAGCCTGGCCGACCTGCGGAGGATGCAGGAGCGCATGGAGCAGCAATTGGGCATTCGCCTGTCCATCACCCAAAGCCCGAACGAGGTGCGCAGCCTCCGCGGCATTGCGATCTTGGTGCACGAACAGCCGGGGTTGTGCCGCAAGACGCGGCAAGCCATTCCGGCAGCCATCAAGAAAAGCATGGACGCCCACCCCCAGATCACGTTTGACCTGCTGGACGAGAGCGGGTTGTTTGGCGGCTCGTAGCGTCTCGGCCCGCTAGCACTGCTCTTAGCCGCCCCACCCCAGCGCATGCAAGACGATCTTTTTGGCGACACGCTCCCCAAGCCGCCCCCTGCTGAAGCTGCCGCCTCGGCCCCCGCTTTGCCCCCAGCGCAGGACGGTGCAGCCCCCACGCGGCGCACCCGGTCCGGCACCGTGGCCCTCATCGCTTCGGACGATGCGTTGACGGCGCTTGCCGCCGCCCTGCCGCCCCGGTTGCGCCTGGGCACATCGTCATGGACCTACCCCGGCTGGAAAGGCCTGGTGTGGGAGGGCGAGCATTCCGACACGCAACTTTCCAAACAAGGGCTGGCCGTGTATGCCCAGCACCCGCTGATGCGCACGGTGAGCATCGACCGCAGCTTCTACCGCCCGCTCACGGTGAGCCAATATGAACGCTATGCGTCACAGGTGCCCGACGATTTCCGGTTTGTGGTCAAAGCCCCCAGCGTGGTGACGGATGCACTGGTGCGCAGCGAAGACGGACGGGGCCGCCAGCCCAACCCGGCGTTCTTGAGCCCCGAGCTGGCCCGCAGCGAATGTGTCGAGCCTGCGCTGCAGGGGCTGGGCCACAAGCTGGGCGCGTTGGTGTTCCAGCTCAGCCCCCTGCCGCTGGCGCAGCTGGACCGCATGCCCCTCTTGCTGGATCGCCTGCGTGCCATGCTGCTGGCCCTGCCCCCGTTGGCACCGCTAGCGCCTGATGGCGTGATTGCCGTGGAGGTGCGCGACCCCGAATGGCTGACGCCGGACTTTGCGGCCGTGCTGCGCGAAGCGGGCGCCACCTATTGCCTGGGGCTCCACGCCAAGATGCCGCCGCTGCAAAACCAGTTGCCCATGCTGCGTGCGCTGTGGCCCGGCCCGTTGGTGTGCCGCTGGAACCTGAACCCCGTGCACGGCCCCTACGGCTATGAAGAGGCCGAGCGGCTGTACGAGCCCTACGACCGGCTGCATCACCCGGACCTGGAAACCCGGGCGGCGCTGGCTGCCGTCATCGCGGGTACCACGGGTCGGGGGCAGAACGCCTTCGTGACCATCAGCAACCACGCAGAGGGCTGCGCGCCGCTCACGGTGCGCGGGGTGGCTGAAGAGGTCGCAAAGCTGGCGGCCCGATAAGGGCGCCGCCGCTCCGTCACGCCCCGTTCGGCTCTATGGCTCCGGCGCCTGCTCGATGCGGTTGCGCCCGCCTTGCTTGGCGCGGTACATCGCGCGGTCCGCGCGACGCACCAGTTCTTCGGCCAGTTGCTCGCGCTCGGGCGCCATGGTGGCCACACCAAAGCTCACCGTCACGATGCCGTGGGGGGCACCCTCGTGCGGCAAGGCCAGGGCCTGGATGGCCTGCTGGATGTGCTGGGCCACCTCCAGCGCAGCCGGGGCATCGGCGCCGGGCAGCAGCACCACAAACTCCTCGCCGCCAAACCGCGCCACCACGTCGCCGTCGCGGCGTCCCCCGGTCTGCGCCAGCGTCAGGGCCAGGGACTTCAGGCAGGCATCGCCCGCGAGATGGCCGTAGTGGTCGTTGAAGTGCTTGAACACGTCCACGTCCAGCATGATCAGCGACACCGGGCCATGGGCCCGCTGGGCACGCGCCCATTCATGGGCCAGGGCCTGGTCAAAGTGGCGGCGGTTGGCAATACCCGTCAGGCCGTCGGTGTTGCTGAGCAGTTGCAGCTGGTTGTTGGCCTGGGCCAGCGCCTGCGTGCGCTCGTCCACCAGGGCCTGCAGTTCCTGGTTGCGCTGCTGCAGGCGGCTGGCGGGGTACACCTCGCCGTCGCGCGCGAGGCCGTAAGGGATGGAGATGCTGCTGTGCGCAATCTTCCAGTCGTCGCGCTCCTGCCGGAAGACCAGCACCAAACGGGCAGTCTCACTGGCAAACAGCGGATCAGGGTTGGGCAGGTGGATGTGGAAAAACGCCGTCACGGCCAACACGTCTGCCCCCAGCTCTTGGGGGAAGATGTCTCGCATCTCGATGCCGATGTGCCCGGGCACCTGCGCAAAGTCGAGCCGCGTGATGTTCACCCACTCGCTGCGGGACTTGATGAGTTTGTCGCTGCTGCCCGCAAAGCCGCTGAAGTTCTCGCTGAAGCGGTCCACCAACCGGGCATCGCGCGACGCATACATGGCGATGTACTCGTCAAACAGCATGCGGGCCAGTCGTTGGCGTTCGGGTGACATGGGCAACTTTCTCCTGAAGGCCGGGAGCGGAGGGATAGGGGGTCAAGGCGCAGCCACGGCAGTCCTGGACGCAATGCCTTGCTGCACAGAGCGCGAAGCGCATCACTACTGCACAAAAAACAGGCGCTTCAACAAATGTAGCACTCAGTAACACACTTGTGCAGCCAGCCGCGCCGACCCTCGTCGCAACAGATCACTGCCGCATGGCGGGGCAAGTCTGCTGGGCTAGTCCGCGCTGCCAAACAGCGAACGCGTACCGCCCAGGCAGGCCCCTTCGATCTGCAGCATGCGCATCTTGGTCAGCGCACCGCCCCCGGCCGAGAAGCCGCCGGGCTTGTCACCCGCCGCCAGCACTCGGTGGCATGGCACCACCGGCGCAAACGGGTTCAGGCCCAGCGCCTGCCCCACGGCGCGCGACAGGCCCTTACCGCCCAGCTGTTCCGCCACCTCGCCATAGGTGCGCGTCTGGCCCGGCGGAATGGCCCGTGCAATGGCGTACACCTGCTGGTGAAACGCCGACACACCCGACATGTCGAGCGGCACCTCCCGCAGGTCCAGTGCCTGCCCGGCCAGCAAGCCCTGGATGCCTGCGATGGCATGGCGCACCTCGACTGGCGGAACGGCCGGCGGCAACACCTGCGGATAGGTGCCCTGCCCCAGCCCGCGCAGCAGGCGCGCCTGGGTGGCCGGTGCATCGGCCTCGGGCAATTGCACTGCCGCAATGCCACCGGGCCCCCAGGCAATGCCGCAGGGGCCGAGCGCCGTATCGAACAGGGCGTGGCCCCACGCGGCCGCGTGGGCATCAGCGTTCAGCGGTGCATCCGGGGACATACGCTATGCATTTAATAGCTGCTGGCGCATATTGCACTAGCGCATGCAGCCATTTTTATTCAAACACCTGCCGCCAGGCGTCTGTGGGCGCGTTGCGCTGGTCAGTCCGCCCGCAGTGCCGCGCGCAGCTGCGCACCCAGCTCTGGCTTGGCGGCAAACGGGTCGGTGGGGTTGCGGCCCATCATTACGTCTTCCATGCGCGTCTGGACCGATGCCAGGGCCTTGGGGTGGCTGTAGATGTAGAACTGGCCTTGCGCTGCCGCGTCGAACACCTTTTGCGCCACCTCGGCCGCGGTCACCTTGCCGCTGCCCACGGCCTTGTCGCTCATGGCCTGGCCGATGAGCTGGCTCTTGGTGGGCCTTTCGGCAGGCAGGTCGCCGGGGCGGTTGCGGTGGCTCTGGTTGATGCCGGTGGGCACAAAGAAGGGGCACAGCACGCTCGCGCTGATTTGGTCGGTGACCAGCGACAGGTCCTGGTATAGCGTTTCCGACAGGGCCACCACCGCGTGTTTGCTCACGTTGTAGATGCCCATGTTGGGCGCTGCCAGCAGACCCGCCATGCTGGCCGTGTTGATGATGTGGCCGCGCCAGGCCGGGTCGGCCTTGGCGGCTGCCAGCATCATGGGGGTGAACAGGCGCACGCCGTGCACCACGCCCCACAGGTTCACGCCCAGCACCCACTCCCAGTCCTTGACCGAGTTTTCCCACACCAGGCCGCCCGCGCCCACACCCGCGTTGTTGAAGACAAGGTGTGGTGCGCCAAAGCGCTGCTGCACATCGGCGGCCAACTGCTCCATCTGAGCGGCGTTCGACACGTCCACCTTGCGCGCCAGCACCTGGCTGCCTGCGGCCTGCATCTCGGCCGTGGCGGCGTCGAGCGCGTCCTGCTGCACATCCACCAGCACCAGGTTCATGCCCAGGCGGGCGCCAATGCGAGCGCATTCCAGGCCAAAGCCCGAGCCAGCGCCGGTGAGGACGGCGGTTTTGCCGGCAAAGTTGTCGATCATGTTTTGTGTCTCCTAGGGGTTGTCGATGGATGATGGGGTGCGGTCGTGAAACATCGGGCGGCGCGGATACCGACACACCGCTTCGACGAACGCCGCCCGAACGCGCAGGCGCATCGGGCGCGAAGCGATAAAAAAGGCCGCCGTTGTTCAGGGCGCCAGAGGCCGCAGCACGTAGCCGATGCGGGGGAAGTGAACGTGCACGGTGCCCGCGCGCGGGTCGGTACGGCGCAAGGTGTAGCGGGTGCGGGTAGCGGCAATCAATTCACCTTCCGTGGGCTCCGTGCCAAAGCTCTCGGCGGCAATCGTGACCTGGCTGCCCAGCGGGATGCCGTGCTCGTCCTGGAACAGGTCGTCGGTCAAAGGCAACGGGTCCATGCCTGCGGCCACCGTGATGGCGTCGGCAGCGCTGAACTTCTCCATGCGGCCATGGCCCAACGCTGCCATACGGTCCATCCACTCCAGCACGGCAGGCGTGGCGGCGAAGATGTCGGCCATCACCGGCACGCACTGGCGCGTGAACCACAACGGGTGGTAGGCCGCAAAGTCGGCCAGGCAGGGCTCGGCACCGAACAGAAAGTCGTGCTCTTCGGCCATGTGGGCGATGCGGCGCAGGTACGAGCGGTAGGCCGCCGTGGCGTCGGCCGGGCGCAGTCGGTTCATGCCCGCGCTCATCTCGCGGCGATCCTCGCCAAATACTTGTGCTGCAGCGGGCGGCAGGTTGGCAAACATCACGGCAGCGCCCTTAGGCTGCAGGTTGTAGGCCATGGCGGCCCAGAACAGCGTGGTGTCGGCCCACTGCGCAAACACGCGCGCCACACCCTTCAGGTGCGGCGGGTACAGCACGGGCTCGGGCTGTTCATGCTCCAGCACATCGCAGATCAGGGCCGAGTCGCAGTAAATGTCGGCGCCGATCTGCATGAACGGCGTCTTGCGGTAACCCCCCGTGAGCGCCACCACGTCGGGCTTGGGCATGACGCTGGGAATGATGACGGACTTCCAGGCCAGTTGCTTGAAGCCGAGCACCGCACGGATCTTTTCGGAGAACGGGGACGACGGGTAGTGGTGCAGGATGAGGTGGGACATGGGAGTCTCCGTAAAAATGGGTGGAATGGCTCAAGCCGGCAGCGCGCGCGCCAGGATGGCGTCAAGGTTGACACCCGCTCCCAGCGTGCCAAAGCTATAGCCCCAGTCGCCGCCCAGGCGCGAATCGCAAAACGCGCCGAACACGCCTGCGGGCGCGCTGCGGTACAGCAGCGCAGCCTGCACAGCCAGCGCCACATCCTGCGCCAAGCGCCGGGCCTCGGCCTCGGTGGTCATGGCGTCCACGCGCAGGGGCAAGGCACCTGCGAGGCGGTCCAGCGCCGGGTGGGCGCCGCGTGCGGGGGCCAGCTCGTCGGCCAAGGCAGCTGCGGTGTCGGCACGGCGCACGGCGCGCAACAGGTCCAGCGCCATGATGTTGCCCGCGCCTTCCCAGATGGAGTTGAGCGGCATCTCGCGGTAGATGCGGGCCATCACGCCCTCACCGCCCTCTTCCACATAGCCGTTGCCGCCCAGGCATTCCATGGCCTCTTGGGCAAACACGCTCCCGCGTTTGCACACCCAGAACTTGGCCACGGGCGTGAGCAGGCGGGCCATCACCGCCTCATGTTCGCTCTTGTCTTTCTGGTCAAAAGCGCTCGCAAGCCTTATGGATAAAGCGGTAGCAGCTTCACTTTCGAGAGCAAGGTCGGCCAATACATTGCGCATCAGCGGCTGCTCGATGAGCTTCTTGCCAAACGCCGAGCGCTGGCGCGTGTGGTGCAGCGCGATGCTGAGCGCCTGCCGCATGAGGCCGCTGGTGCCCAGGGCGCAATCGAGCCGCGTCATGGTGCCCATCTCCAGGATCTGCGCCACGCCCCGGCCCTCCTCGCCCACGCGCCAGGCCATCGCGTCGATGAACTCGACCTCGGAGCTGGCGTTGGCGTGGTTGCCCAGCTTGTCTTTCAGGCGCTGGATGCGGATCGAATTGACCGTGTCATCTGGCAGCACACGCGGCAGGAAAAAGCAGGTGAGCCCGCCGGGCGCCTGCGCCAAGATCAGAAACGCATCGCACATGGGGGCGGAAAAGAACCACTTGTGCCCCGTGATGCGATAGCGCGCGCCCCAGGCATCCTCGCCATCCGGTACGGCCTGGGTGGTGTTGGCGCGAACGTCCGATCCGCCCTGCTTCTCGGTCATGCCCATGCCCATGGTGAGCGCGGATTTCTGCGAGAACAGCGCCAGGCGCGGGTCGTACTGTGTGGCGGCAAGGCCCTTGCTCCAGTCGGCCCACACGGCAGCATTGCCCCGCAAGGCAGGTGTGACGGCGTAGCTCATCGACACGGGGCAGAGGATGGAGGGCTCGGCCTCGGTGAACAGCATGAAGCCTGCCGCGCGCTCCACATGCGCGTGGCCCGTGTCCTGGCGCGACCAGGGCGTGGCGTGCAGGCCGTGGCGCAAGGCGGCGCCCATCAGCGCGTGGTAGCTGGGGTGGAACTCCACCACATCCGTGCGGTAGCCAAAGCGGTCGTGCGTGCGCAGCTGGGGCTTGTAGGTGTTGGCCAGGCGTGCGTGGCTCAGCATTTCGGCTGCGCCCATCTCGGCGCCCAGCGCGGTGAGCCCATCCACACCCAGGCCAGGAGCATGCAGGCGCAGCGCGTCCTGCAGCGGCAGGTTGGTGGTGAACAGGTTCACGTCCGCCCAGGGCGTGCTCTGGTTGAAGACGTCATGGGTACGCGCCAGGGTGGCGGTGGGTAAGGTCATGTCGGCTCCTTCACGGGTGGGCGGGGGTGAATGGTCGAGGGGGCTGCGGCTGCGTCAGCCCGCCTTTCTCAGCATTTCAACGTGCGGGATATCGTCTTCCAGGTATTCGTCCGAGACCGCCTCAAAACCCAGGCTGCCGTAAAAGCTTTGCAGGTGCGCCTGCGCGCTGATGCGGATGTCCCGGCCCGGCCACGCCTGGCTGCAGCGGGCAATGCCCTCCTGCATCAACGCCCGGCCTGTGCCGTTGCCGCGCGCCTCCTTGGCGGTGACCACGCGGCCGATGGAGGGCTCGGGGTAGTTCACGCCCGGGTCCACCACGCGCAGGCAGGCTTGCAGCGCACCCGCCTCGTCATAGCCCAGCAGGTGGTGGGACTGCTTGTCGGCACCGTCCGGGTCCTGGTACGGGCCCTGCTCCAGGATGAAGACCTTGCAGCGCAGGGCCAGGGCGTCATGCAGGGCATGCACGCCCAGGTCGTCGAAGCGGGCCCAGGTCCACTTCAGCATCATCAGATCAGCTTGACCAGTTGCTTGCCAAAGTTCTTGCCCTTGAGCAGGCCCAGGAAAGCCTCAGGCGCAGCCGCAATGCCTTGGGCAATCGTTTCGCGCGGGCGCAGCTTGCCGGTGCCGACCAGCGTGCCCAGCTCCTTGAGCGCGTCGGGCCAGACTTCCATGTGTTCGCTCACGATGAAGCCCTCGACCTTCATGCGGTTGATGAGCATGAGTGCAGGGTTGGCCATGGGCAGCGGCGCACCGTCGTAGCCAGCGATCATGCCGCACAGGGCAATGCGGCTGAAGGCGTTCATGCGAAGCATCACGGCGTCCATGATCCAGCCGCCCACGTTCTCGAAGTACCCGTCGATGCCGTTGGGGCAGGCTTCTTTCAGCGCTTTGGACATGGCCTTCACGTCGCTGTGGGCACGATAGTCGATGCAGGCGTCAAAGCCCAGTTCTTCCACTGCGTACTTGCACTTGTCCGCGCCGCCGGCAATGCCCACCGCGCGGCAGCCACGGGCCTTGGCCAATGCAGCAAAGGCGCTGCCCACGGCGCCCGTGGCGGCGCTCACCACCACGGTGTCGCCTTCCTTGGGCGCAATGATCTTGACCAGGCCGTACCAGGCCGTCACGCCGGGCATGCCCACGGCGCCCAGGTAGTGCGACAGCGGCACATGGGTGGTATCCACCTTGCGCAACGCGCCGGGCTGGTCGGCATTGACCACGCTGTACTCCTGCCAGCCGCCCATGCCCACCACCTTGTCGCCCACGGCGTACTTGGGGTGCTTGCTCTCGGCCACCTCACCCACGGTGCCACCGATCATGACTTCGCCCAGCGCCTGCGACGCGGCGTAGCTCTTGCTCTCGTTCATGCGGCCGCGCATGTAGGGGTCCAGGCTCAGGTAGTGGTGGCGCACCAGCACCTCGCCATCCTTGAGCGCGGCCGTGTCGGTCGCGACCAGCTTGAAGTTGCTGGCCACCGCTTCGCCCTGGGGGCGGTTGTCGAGAACGATTTGTTGGTTGCGTGGCATGGAAAGCTCCTTCAGAAAATTCAACACTATGTTTTTGATAGCTGCCAGCGCATATATCCATTGCGCTTGCAGTTAAAAAGACTCTAAAGCCTGGTGGTGACCTCGCTCACCGACTCAGTCGGTGGAGATGACCTTGAGGTCATTCACATTGCGCCCGTCCACCGGCAGCCGTTTGACGTACTTGAACGTGCCGGTGGCATGGCAGCACACCTTGCCCTGCGCGTCGTACACCGTGCCCTCGGTAAACGCCATGGTGGCCGTGCGGTGAATCAACCGTCCCTTGGCCACCAGCGGCCCACGTGCGGGCTGCATGAAGCTGGTCTTCATCTCGATGGTGACCACACCCATGTCCGGCGTCACGCTGCGCGCGGCCGTGGCCATGGTCACATCCAGCAGCGTCATCGACGCACCGCCGTGGGTCACGGCAAACGAGTTCAGGTGCTCGGGCTTGGCTTCGTAACGCAGCTCGGACTCGCCGTCCTCCATGCGGTGCAGCGTGAAGCCCAGGTGGCTGACAAAGGGGATTTCGACACCAAAACTTTTCAAGGGATTTCCTCAGTACACGAACTCGAAAACTGGCGCGGCCCAGACCAAGGCAGCCAAGCAAGGGCCGCCCCGCAGCGAGGGCTGCGTCCCCCTTCCCGGCGAAGCCGAGAGAAGGGGGAAGGCGCGCAGCGCCTCAGGGGGATGCTCATCCACCCGTAACGATACTCACACCGCCATCCACCGCCAGCCACTGGCCGGTGATGTGCTTGCCTGCATCCGACGCATACAGCGCGCACAGGCCCTTCAAGTCTTCATCATCGCCCAGGCGGCCCAGCGGTGCGTGCGCGGCCAATGCCTCTTCGCCCATGGCCTTGAGCGTGCCCACCGTCATCTTGCTGGGGAAGAAGCCCGGGCAGATCGCGTTGACGCGGATGTTGTACGCGCCCCATTCGGCCGCCAGCGCCCGCGTGAAGTTGATCACCGCGCCTTTGGAGGTGTTGTAAGCAATGGTGTTCATGCCCTTGGGGTTGCCACCCAGGCCTGCGATGGACGCCACGTTGATGATGCTGCCGCTGCGGCGGCCGATCATGCTGTGCTTGGCGATGTGCTGGCTCAGGATGAAGTAACCGCGCACGTTGAGGTTCATCACCTTGTCCCAGGCTTCCACGGGGTGGTCTTCAGCTGGAGAGCCCCAGGCCGCGCCTGCGTTGTTGACCAGGATGTCCACATGGCCCAGGCGCTGCAGGGTCTCGTCGGCCAAGCGGCGGATGTCGGCCTCGTTGGCGCAGTCGGCGGCGATCCAGCGCGCGTCGATGCCTGCGGCCTGCAGGTCGGCGGTGGCCTCTTCAAGGTCCGACGCCTTGCGGGAGCTCAGCACGATCTTGGCGCCGGCTTCGCCCAGCGCGTGGGCCAGTTGCAGACCCAGGCCGCGCGAGCCGCCGGTCACCAGGGCGGTCTTGCCCGTCAGATCAAACAGTTGTTGGATGGTGCGTGTCATGTGAATGTCTCCTTCGTTTTTTGCCAATCGGTCAATGTTCGCGCCCGCAGGCCCGGCGCTTCAGTGCATGGGCTGCGGTTGATCTCAGGCAACCATTGTGCGGCGCCATGGGGCCGCATTGTGTCGCCGCCGCGTCGTCCCTGCCGCCCTGCGGCGTTCCCGTGTTGGGCCGCTTCAGCCCTGGGGGTCGGCCTGGAGCCGCGCGCGCACGGCGATCAGCACGACGCCCACGGCCGCCACCACGCCCCCACCCACCATCAGTACCCAGCCGGTGGCCTCGTCCCTGCGGGCCGTGGCGATGCCCAGCACCAGGGTCAGCAGGCCGCCGTAGATCAACACCCAGATGAGTTTGTGCAAGCGCTGCAGCGTGTGCGGTGCCACCATCAGAACGCCTCTTCAGGGAAGCTGGCGCAGGTCGCGTCGCGCGTGCTGACCACTTGCAGCCAGGCGCCGATCTTGGGCAGCTCGTAGTGGAAGAAGAAGCGCATGGCGCCCATGCGGCCCACGCTGGCGGGCTGCGCCAGGGCTGCATCGGCCGCCAGCGTGGCCAGCGCCACGTCCAGCCACACCCAGGCCATCACTGTGTGGCCAAACGCTTGCATGTAGGGCACGGCGTTGGCCAGCGCATCGGCCGGTTGTCCCGTGGCCCAGGCGGCCTTGGTGGCGGCGCCCACGTCCTGCAGCGCCTTGCCCAGCGCGTTGGCGTGGGCAGCGAGTGCGGGCACCTGGATGGCGCGCTCGATGGTGGCGTTGATGCGCCCGGCCAGCAGTTGCAGGCCACGCCCGCCTTCCATCAGCACCTTGCGGCCCAGCAGGTCCATGGCCTGGATGCCGTGGGTGCCTTCGTGGATCATGTTCAGGCGGTTGTCGCGCCAGTACTGCTCCACCGGGAAGTCGCGCGTGTAGCCGTAGCCGCCGTGGATCTGGATGGCCAGGCTGTTGGCCTCCAGGCACCATTCGCTGGGCCAGCTCTTGGCGATGGGGGTGAGCACCTCCAGCAACAGGCGGGCGTCGTCAGCGGATGCCGCGTCGCCGGTGTGCTGCTCGTCTACCAGCTTGGCGCAAAACAGGTTGAGTGCCAGCGCGCCTTCACCGTAAGACTTTTGGGCGAGCAACATGCGTTTCACATCGGCGTGTTCGATGATGCGCACCTGGGGCTGGGCAGCGTCCTTGACCACCGCTGCGGCCCCATCTTTCGGGCCCTGCACCGGGCGGCCCTGCGGGCGGTTCTTGGCGTAGTCCAAGCTGGCGTAATAGCCCGCCAGGCCCAGCATGGTCGCAGCCATGCCGATGCCGATGCGTGCCTCGTTCATCATGTGGAACATGCAGGCCAGGCCCTTGCCCGGCTGCCCCACCAGGTAGCCCACGGCGCCAGCCTGCCCGCCCACCGGGAACCTGCCTTCGCCAAAATTCAGCAGCGTGTTGGTGGTGCCGCGCCAGCCCAGCTTGTGGTTCAGGCCTGCCAGCGCCACGTCGTTGCGCACGCCGGTCAGCTGGCCCTGTGCATCCACCAGCTTCTTGGGCACGATGAACAGCGAGATGCCCCGCGTGCCCGGCACCAGCTTGCCGTCCGCCCCGGGGATCTTGGCCAATACCAAGTGCACGATGTTCTCGGTCAGTTCATGGTCGCCCGAGCTGATCCACATCTTGTTGCCTGTCAGGCGGTAGCGCGGGCCCAGCAGGTCGGATTCGAAGTCGCCGCCATCAGGCACGGCGCGCGTGGCCACATCGGACAGCGAAGAGCCCGCCTGAGGCTCCGACAGGCACATGGTGCCCGACCAGCGGCCGTTGAATTCATTGAGCGCGAACACCTCTTTCTGCAACGCCGTGCCGTGCGCCATCAGCAGGTTCGCATTGCCAGAGGTGAGCAAATTGGAGCCAATGCTGATCGATGCCACGGCAAAGAAGCTGTTGGCCGCCGCCTCGACCATGTAGGGCAGCTGCATGCCGCCAATCTCGTAGTCCTGCGCGGCCGACAGCAGGCCGGATTCTGCGTAGGCCTTGCGCGCCTCGTAGGTGGCCTGCGGCAGAATGACCTTTTCGCCGTCGAAGTGCGGCTCCTCGGTATCTACCGTGCGGTTGAACGGCGCGTACTTCTCGCGCGCGATGCGCTCGCAGGTGTCGAGCACCGCGTCAAACGTGTCGCGGCTGTGGTCCGCAAAGCGCTCACGCTCCGTAAGCGCAGTGGCGTTCAGCCAGTCATGGAGCAGAAAATTGAGGGTGGGGCGAAGGGTCATGGCGCCATTGTCCAGCAGCTTGATTCATTGCCAAACTGGAACTGTCCTGTCGGCGACGGCACCACGGACCGGCAGGCAAAACAGCTCTGAACACCGAACAGAAAAGTACGCCCTCCACGGAGATGTCTGACCCCACGCCAACGCCCTCCAGGCTGTCTATCAAGCCGCCATCAGTCTGGCCATGTTGGCGGTGGCCGCCATGGTGTTGGCACGCAAGCGGCCCAGCGTAGCCTGCTTGTCGGCATCTGACTTGTCCAACTCGGAGACCATTGTTCCGAAAGCGTCCAGGCGGCTACTGTGCATCCACTTGCGCAACGGCTTGTCTTGAGACCACCGGACCTGATTCATCGTACTCATCAGCGTCGCGCGTGCGTAGCCAGCCAGATTGCCCGGGAAAGGGACAGGCGTACACAACTGGTTTTTGTAGGCATCGTCATCGCTGTGGGCCTCCACATAGGCGGTGATGGCAGCGCTGAGTGTGACCAGCGGCATGCGCAGCAGCTGCACCACGATGCGGTCCGGTTGAAACACCGGCTGGGACGCGAGCGCTTTCACGGCAGAGGCAGTGCAGTCGATGTACAAAGTGTCGGGGGGCATCGCCACCCGCCCCTTCTCCAAAGTCAGCGCATTGCACCCGATGGATTGGACCCGCCCCATTCGGATGACCTGCTCGATGGTGCGCAGCAATTCAATCTCTCCCGTGGAGATTGTGGCGTAGTGAAACATGGTGGGCGTTTGGCGCGGGTCTATGCGCAGCATCTGACCAAGCGCTTCGAGCTTCAAGAACACTTCATCGATGGTTGCCGACTCGGCAAAAGCAGCCATCTTGTCTGCCTCGCCGCCGATGCTGTCGTTGAAGAAAGCGATGCCAGGCTGGGTGTGCAGACGGTTTTGCAACCACGAGTCGCGTGGCACAACCCATTGAATGCAGTCCGGCCGCGCGCCGTTGCGTAGCAGCCAGACCGCCGCATCCATGGCCGTTTTTCCTGCGCCCAGAATGCAGAACTGCTGCGGCACAGGCTGCCTTACGGCGTTCATCCAGAGTGCCGGCAATGCATTGGGCGTGATACAGCGCAAGCCTTCTTCGACCGAGAATTTTGGCGTGTGCGTGGCTGGCACACCGATGTCGGCACAGGTGGTGTCCACGATTCTCTTGCGCACCGAAATGCGCGTTTGCGCGCCAGACAGCAGAGAAACCACACGCCCTTCGCCCTGGTGGTCGCTCATCGGGTGGTAGCTGACCCGCCCACTGGGCAAAAAGCGCTGCTGCATCAGCTTGTCAAAGTAGGCATTGACCTCCAAGCCACTGGCCAGCTCGAAAAACCCGCTGTTGGGGCCGTGGGTGTCCAAGCGGCGACTACCCAGCTCGGTGGAGTTGACGCCGTAGTAAGCCGACGGCTGGTGCAGCGCCACGAAAGAATACGCATCGTTCCAATGGCCGCCGGGCTTGGCCCGGCGATCAACGAAGGTGATGTGGGCATCGCTTTCATCCAGCAGGGTATCTGCAAAGGCCATGCCTACTGCACCGCTACCGACGATCAGGTAATCCGTGGCGTGAGACATTTTTCCGCCCCTTGGTTTGGGAACTACCCGTTGCGTGGCATCCCCGGTTGGCTTCGGACGACATCAGTATGGGCTCAGAAGGCAAAAAGCTCCAGTCCGCTGATCAGGCCGCGCTGAAGCGCGCCCATAGCATCAACACTGCGAGACCTGGAAACATCGCGCCCATGATCCGGCCGCCCTGCGCCGACCTCCTCGCATTCTTTGACGATTCATCCGCGTTGCGTAGGGGCTAGAGGGTTGCCCCCTCGACCCCACCCAGCTTCACACGACCGCAATGCTCATGCGCGCCGGTGAAAACCGGGAGCCGCTGGCCCCACACCCCCCACGGGCGCGGCGAGTAATCAAGCAAAGGCGCACACAAAAAAGCCCCGCACAGACCTTGCGGCCTGTGCGGGGCATCTTCCCGCCAAGACAGGGGCGTTTACAGCACTTCAAACACGCCCGCAGCGCCCATGCCACCGCCGATGCACATGGTCACGCACACCTTCTTGGCGCCACGGCGCTTGCCTTCGATGAGGGCGTGGCCCGTCAGGCGCTGGCCCGACACACCGTAGGGGTGGCCCAGGGCGATGGCGCCGCCGTTCACGTTCAGTCGGTCGGCCGGAATGCCCAGCTTGTCGCGGCAGTACAGCACCTGCACGGCGAAGGCTTCATTCAGCTCCCATAGGTCGATGTCCTGCACCGTGAGGCCCAGCTTCTTGAGCACCTTGGGCACGGCAAACACGGGGCCGATGCCCATTTCGTCAGGTTCGCAACCGGCCACAGCAAAGCCGAGGAAACGGCCCAGGGGCTTGAGGCCCTTCTTGCTGGCGTACTCTTCGCTGGTGACCACGCAGGCGCCGGCGCCGTCGGAGAACTGGCTGGCATTGCCGGCCGAGATCAGGCCGCCGGGCAGCGCCGAGCGCAGGCCGCTGATGGCCTCTACCGTCGTGCCTTCCCGCGTGCCTTCGTCCTTGCTCACCGTGACTTGCTTGGTGATCAGGCCCAGCGTCTTGTCGGCCACACCGGCCGTCACGCTGATGGGGGCGATTTCGGCGTCGAACAGGCCGGCAGCCTGGGCTGCGCAGGCCTTTTGCTGGCTGCCAGCGCCGTATTCGTCCATGGCTTCGCGGCCGATGTTGTAGCGCTTGGCCACTTGCTCGGCGGTCTGCAGCATGCTCCAGTAGATCTCGGGCTTTTGCTTGGCCAAGGCCAGGTCCTGGATCATGTGCAGGTTCATCTCTTGCTGCACGCAGGAGATGCTTTCGACGCCACCGGCCACGAACACATCGGCTTCGCCAGCGATGATGCGCTGGGCGGCCATGGCAATGGTCTGCAGGCCGGACGAGCAGAAACGGTTGACGGTCACGCCCGATGCCGTGATGGGCAGGCCAGCCTTCAGCGCGATCTGGCGTGCGATGTTGCTGCCCGTGGCGCCTTCGGGCGTGGCGCAACCCATGATGACGTCGTCCACGTCAGCGCCGTCGATGCCGGCGCGCAATACGGCGTGCTGCACGGCATGGCCGCCCAGGGTGGCGCCGTGCGTCATGTTGAACGAACCCTTCCAGCTCTTGGCGAGTGGCGTGCGGGCGGTGGAAACAATCACTGCGGAGGTCATGTGAATTCCTTTGATTCGGTGTCTGTGGATGCGGCTTACTGGAAGGCCTTGCCTTCGGCGGCCAGCTTGGCCAGCAGCGGAGCGGGCTTCCAGAACGCTGCGTCGTCCAGCGGGTTCTTGGCAAAACGGTCCATGGCCTGCACCACGTTGAACAGACCCACTTCGCTGGCGTAGTGCATGGGGCCGCCACGGTGGATAGGGAAGCCGTAGCCGGTCAGGTACACCATGTCGATGTCGCCGGACTTGCTGGCAATGCCGTCTTCCAGGATGTGCGCGCCTTCGTTGACCAGAGCGAATACCAGGCGTTGCACGATTTCTTCGTCCGAAATCTTGCGCGGCGTGATGCCGAGTTCCTTGCGGTGGTCTTCGATCATCTTGTTGACCAGGTCGCTCGGGATCGCATCGCGCTTGCCGGCCTGGTAGTCGTACCAGCCTGCGCCGGTCTTCTGGCCAAAGCGGCCCAGTTCACACAGCTTGTCAGCGGTGCGGCTGTACTTCATGTCGGCGCGCTCCACGGCACGGCGCTTGCGGATGGCCCAGCCGATGTCGTTACCAGCCAGGTCGCCCATGCGGAACGGGCCCATGGCAAAGCCAAACTTTTCGATGGCCTTGTCCACCTGCTGCGGCGTGCAGCCTTCGTCCAGCAGGAAGCCCGCCTGGCGGCTGTACTGCTCGATCATGCGGTTGCCGATGAAACCATCGCACACGCCGGAAACCACCGAGGTCTTCTTGATCTTCTTGCCGATGGCCATCACGGTGGCCAGCACGTCCTTGGCGGTTTCCTTGCCGCGCACCACCTCCAGCAGCTTCATCACATTGGCGGGGCTGAAGAAGTGCATGCCCACCACGTCCTGCGGACGCTTGGTGAAAGCGGCGATCTTGTCCACGTCCAGCGTGGAGGTGTTGGAGGCCAGGATGGCGCCGGGCTTGGCCACAGCGTCGAGCTGCTTGAACACGGCTTCCTTGACGCCCATCTCTTCGAACACGGCTTCGATGATCAGGTCGCAGTCCTTGAGGTCGTCGTAGCTCAGCGTGGTGCTCAGCAGGGCCATGCGCTGCTCGTACTTGTCCTGCTTGAGCTTGCCCTTCTTGACCTGGGCTTCGTAGTTCTTCTTGATCGTGGCCACGCCACGGTCCAGGGCTTCCTGCTTCATTTCCAGAATCTTGACGGGGATGCCCGCGTTCAGGAAGTTCATGGAAATGCCGCCGCCCATGGTACCGGCACCAATCACGCCCACCAGCTTGATGTCACGCTTGGGGGTGTCGGATGCGACATCGGGAATCTTGCTCGCTGCACGCTCTGCCATGAACAGGTGGCGCAGTGCGCGCGACTCAGGCGTCCACATCAGGTTGATGAAGATCTCGCGCTCGACCAGCATGCCTTCGGCAAACTTCTTCTTGGTGGCTGCTTCGACTGCGTCGACGCACTTGGCGGGCGCAGGGAAGTTCTTGGCCATGCCCTTGACCATGTTGCGCGCGAACTGGAAGTACGCATCGCCTTCAGGGTGCTTGCAGGGGAAGTTGCGCACCAGGGGCAGAGGACGGGCATCGGCCACGCTTTGTGCAAACGCCAGGGCTTCTGCCGCCAGCGATTCGGCCGACGCGGCCATCTTGTCGAACAGCTTCTGGCCGGGCACGGCACCGATCATTTCGCTCTTGACGGGCTCGCCGCTCACGATGAGGTTGAGCGCGGCTTCCACACCGATCACTCGGGGCAGGCGCTGCGTGCCGCCTGCGCCGGGGATCAGGCCCAGCTTGACTTCGGGCAGCGCGATCGAGCAGCCAGGCGCTGCAATGCGGTAGTGGCAGCCCAGGGCCAGTTCCAGCCCGCCGCCCATGGCGACGCTGTGCATGGCGGCCACGACGGGCTTGGCCGAATTTTCGATGGCGGCAATCACCGACAGCAGATTGGGTTCTTGCAGCGACTTGTCGGTGCCGAACTCCTTGATGTCGGCGCCGCCAGAGAACGCACCACCAGCACCGGTGATCACGATGGACGTGACCGCTGCATCGGCATTGGCACGGCCAAGGCCGTCCACGATGCCCTGGCGGGTCGCCAGACCGAGTCCGTTGACGGGAGGGTTGGCCATGGTGATCACGGCAACGGAGCCGTGGACTTTATATTCAGCGGTCATGGTGCTGTTGTTCCTTGGAAAGTGAAAAAGAACGATCGTGCGTTTTTATTGTAGAGACTTCAAACCCATTTGGCGTGTCAATTTGTCCCGGGCGGGACAAGGGGGTTTGCAGTGCAACATTTGGTAGCGCAAAAAAAGAGGCGCCTTCAGCTATCGGGCGCCTCTTTTAGCCATGGTTTTTCAGAAATCGTCAGACTTCAAGCCATTCCTTGCGGATGTAGTTGTCGGCCCGCAAGCTGTCCGGCGTCCCCTGGAACACGATGGAGCCATGCCCCATCACCAGCGCGCGGTCCGAGATCTTCATCGCGATGGTCAGCTTCTGCTCGATCAACAGCACCGAGATGCCGCGCGACTTGATGGTCTGCAGGTACTGGCCCACCAGCTCGACGATCTTGGGCGCGAGGCCTTCGGTGGGTTCATCGATGATGATGAGGTCGGGGTCGCCCATGAGCGTGCGGCACAGGGTCAGCATCTGCTGCTCGCCGCCCGACATCACCCCCGCCTCGGTGTGCTGGCGCTCCTTGAGGCGCGGGAACATCTCGTACATGTCGTCAAACGACCAGCGGCTGTTCTTGCCGCTGCCCTTCTGGCCCAACATCAGGTTCTGGTGCACGGTGAGGTTGGGGAACACATCGCGGCTTTCAGGCACATAACCCACCCCCAGGTGGGCGATCTCGTAGGCCTTCTTGCCGTTGAGGTCCTGCCCCTTCCAGTTCAGTGTGCCCTCCCAGTCCACCAGGCCCATGATGGCCTTGGCGGTGGTAGAGCGGCCCGAACCGTTGCGCCCCAACAGGGCCACGATTTCACCGGGTTGCACGTCGAAGGTCACACCATGCAGCACATGGCTTTTGCCGTAGTAGGCGTGAAGATTTTCAATTTTCAGCATGTCAGTGTCCCGCCCCTTGCTCGTCCGCAACGACCGAGCCCAGATAGGCCTCTTGCACGCGCTGGTTGGCGCGCACCTTGTCGGGCGTGTCAAAGGCAATCACCTCGCCATACACCACCACGGCGATCTTGTCGGCCAGACCGAACACCACGCCCATGTCGTGCTCCACCGTGAGCAGCGTGCGGCCTTCGGTCACTTCCTTGATGAGGTGGATGAAGCGCGAGGTCTCGGTCTTGCTCATGCCGGCCGTAGGTTCGTCCAGCAGGATCACATTAGCGCCGCCCGCGATGGTGATGCCGATCTCTAGCGCGCGTTGCTCGGCGTACGTGAGGTTCATGGCCAGCGTGTCGCGCTTCTTGTCGAGCTTGATCATCTCCATGAGCTGCTTGGCGCGCTCATTGGCATCGTGCAGGTTCGACAGGAAACGCAGGAACGTGTACTTGTAGCCCATGCTCCACAGCACGCCGCAGCGCAGGTTCTCGAACACCGACAGCTTGGGGAAGATGTTGGTGATCTGAAAGCTGCGCGACAGGCCGCGCCGGTTGATCTCGTACGGAGCCATCCCATTGATGCGCTGGCCGTTCAGAATCACATCGCCGCTGGTGGGCGCAAAGCGCCCGCTGATCAGGTTGAACAATGTGGATTTGCCCGCGCCGTTGGGGCCGATGATGGCCACACGCTCACCCGGCGCCACCGCCAGGTTGGCGCCACGAATGATCTCGGTCTTGCCAAAACTCTTGCGCAAGTCGCGCAGTTCGAGCGCATAGGTTGCGTTGTCAGCCGCCATGGTTACAAAGCCTCCCCGCGCTTGATTTCATGTTCTATTTCTTCCTGGATACGGCCCCACTGACGCAAAAACTGGCGGCGGCAGAGTTCGAAGAGTGCAAAGCCCGTCACCATCACAAACACCGCGCCAAACCAGCTGGCAAAGCCCTTGGCATTGAGCGTGGCGCCGAGGAAGGTCAGCTCTGACCCAAGCGCCGCATTGAGCTGCAGGTGGTAGGTCATCTCGATCATGCAGGCCGCGCCCATCACACCCACCAGAGCGGTACCGCCCAGCGCCAGGTATGAGGTCAACAGCGGCCGCAGCTTGCCAAACTTGGCCAGGCGCAGGTTCATCATGATCAGGCTGGCTACGCCACCGGGCGCATACATCACCATGAACAGGAACACCAGGCCCAGGTACAGCAACCAGGCCTTGGACAGCTCGGACAGCAGCACCGAAGCCAGCACCAGCAACACCGCACCAATGATGGGACCGAAGAAGAACGTGGCTCCGCCAAGGAAAGTGAACAGCAGGTAGCCGCCCGAGCGCACGACGTTCAGGCTGTCGGCACCCGTCACGATCTCGAAGTTGATGGTGGCCAGACCGCCACCGATACCGGCAAAGAAGCCGGCGATGATGAACGCGAAGTAGCGCACCCGCTGCGTGTTGTAGCCGATGAACTCCACACGTTCAGGGTTGTCGCGCACGGCGTTCAGGATGCGGCCGAGCGGTGTGCCGGTGAAGGCAAACATCGCTGCCGTGCACACGAAGCAGTACACAGCGATCAGGTAGTACACCTGAATGGCCGGCCCGAAGGTGATGCCGAAGAACGACTGGCCATACACGCGGTCGGTAGTGATGCCGCCTTCGCCCCCAAAGAACTCGGGGAACATCAGCGCCATCGAAGCCACCAGCTCGCCGATGCCCAGCGTGATCATGGCGAACGTGGTGCCCGACTTCTTGGTCGTGACAAAACCCAGCAAGATCGCAAAGAACGCCCCCGCCAGCCCGCCCACGATGGGGATCAGCACCAAAGGAATGTTGAAGCTGCCTTTGCTTGCCATGTTCATGGCGTGGATGGCTATGAACGACCCCAGGCCGGTGTACACCGCGTGGCCGAAGCTCAACATGCCGCCCTGCCCCAACAACATGTTGTAGGACAGGCAGATGATGATGAGGTAGCCGATCTGCGAGAGCATGGTCAGCGCCAGGCTGCTGCGAAACAGCATGGGCGCGACGATCAGTGCGACGGCAAACAGCGTCCAGATCACAAAACGCCCCACATTCCAGGGCTTGAACCGGTAGTGCGACGTGGCACCAGAAACAGGATGAGTGGTTGAGTTCATGGCTTCAGTCCTCCCGTGTGCCCAACAGGCCCTTGGGGCGGAAGATCAGGATCAGCACGAGGAACAGGTACGGCAGGATGGGCGCCACCTGGGAGATCGTGAGCTTGAGCAAGGGATAGCCGAAGGTCTGGTCGGTCACGGCCACACCCACGGCCTTGAAGACGTGGATCAGCGAGTAGTCCAGCGCCACGGCAAAGGTCTGCACCACACCGATCAGCAGCGAGGCGATAAAGGCCCCTGCCAGCGAGCCCATGCCGCCCACCACCACCACCACGAAGATGATGGAACCCACGGACGCCGCCATCGCAGGCTCGGTCACATAGGTGTTGCCACCGATCACACCAGCGAGGCCCGCCAGCGCGGCGCCGCCACCAAACACCAGCATGAAGACGCGCGGAACGTTGTGGCCCAGTGCCTCCACCATCTCGGGGTACTTGAGGGCTGCCTGGATCACCAGGCCGATGCGGGTGCGTGTGAGCAGCAGCCACACCGACAACAGCATCAGCAGCGCCACCAGCATCACAAACGAACGCGACTTGGGAAACTGCGTGCCGTACAGCGAGAACAGCGGGCCCTGCAATTGCTCGGGCAGGCCGTAGGGCACCGTGGAGCGGCCCCAGACCAGCTGCACGACTTCCAGGATCAGGTACGACAGCCCGAACGTGACCAGCAGCTCGGGGACATGGCCGAACTTGTGCACCCGGCGCAGGGCATAGCGCTCGAACGCGGCGCCCAGCGCAAACACCACCAGCGGTGCCAGCACCAGCGCAGGCCAGAAGCCCACCACCCCGGAGATGGTGAACGCGAAATAGGCACCCAGCATGTAGAAGCTGGTGTGTGCGAAGTTGAGCACGCCCATCATGCTGAAGATCAGCGTGAGGCCCGAACTCAGCATGAACAGCAGGAGCCCGTAGCTCACGCCGTTCAGCAAAGAGATCACGAAAAACTCAGGATTCATTGGAATTTTTCATCACGGAGGGAAAAAAAAGGCCCGAGTAGGTCGGGCCTCGAAGTTCTGGCGCCGAAGCGCCAGCGCCGGATTTACGGGCGTTTCATCTGGCACGACGTGGGCGTGCTGGCCACATAGGGCTCGTAGTACTTCAGCGGCACGAAGGTGTAGCCGGTGTTCTCCGAGTCGATGGGGTACTTGCCGCCGGCCTTTTCCCACTTGGAAATGAATAGGCCCTGCTGCAGCTGGTGGTCGGTCTTGCGCATCTCGACTTCACCGTTGAAGCTCTTGAACTTCATGCCTTCGAACGCAGCGGCCACCTTGACGGGGTCGGTGGACTTGGCCTTCACGAAACCTTCGGACAGCATGGTGAAGGCGTGGTAAACGGCGCCGGTGTACATGTCGTCGTTGAACTTCTTCTTGTAGTCCACCACGATCTTGTTGAGCTCGCCCGGCAGGTTCATGTGGGCGTAGGCCACCATGTACACGCGGCCGGCAGCCGCAGCGCCCATGGCCGTGGGGCTGCCGGTGACGGAACCGTAGTAGGTGTAGAAGTTGACGTTGTTCAGGCCAGCGTCGTTGGCGGCTTTGATCAGCAGCGCCAGGTCGGAGCCCCAGTTGCCGGTGATCACGCTGTCAGCGCCCGATGCCTTGATCTTGGCGATGTAGGGTGCAAAGTCACGCACCTGGGCCAGGGGGTGCAGGTCGTCACCCACAAACTGCACGTCAGGGCGCTTGCGCTGCATCATCTCCTTGGCGAACTTGGAGACCTGGTGGCCGTGCGAGTAATTCTGGTTGATCAGATAGACCTTCTTGACCTCAGGCAGGTCCTTCATGTAGGTCGTCAGGGCTTCCATCTTCATGGAGGTATCTGCGTCCAGACGGAAGTGCCAGTAGCTGCACTTGCTGTTGGTGAGGTCTGGGTCCACGGCAGCGTAGTTCAGGAACAGGACTTCCTTGCCGGGATTGCGCGCGTTGTGCTTTTCGAGCGCGTCCATGATGGCCAGCGCCGGACCGGAGCCGTTGCCCTGCACCACGTAGCGTGCGCCCTGGTCCATGGCCGAGCGCAGGGCGCTGGTGGTTTCCTGGGGGCTGAGTTTGTTGTCGATGCCGATGATTTCGAATTTGACGCCAGCAGGGTTCTTCTTGTTGAACTCTTCAGCGATGAACTGGAAGCTCTTGAGCTGGTTCGTTCCCACGGCTGCCATCAGGCCAGACAGGGGGTCGAGCCAGGCGATTTTCACCGTCTCGCCCTTTTGAGCGAAGGCCCCGCCAGCGCTTGCCAAGATTACCGAGGCTGCTACAGCCTTAATAGCGAACTTCATGGTTTTGTCTCCTTGTAAATCGACACAACGCAGCGTACCGCGTTGCAACAAAGCGATGCTCAGGGATTGCCCCTACCAGCGTCGCACACGTGACTGGCGCAGCGCTCCCCCGAGCGCGCACCAGCCTGGGGCAGTGCAAAAAATGGCCTTCGCAAGCGATGCGCACACATGCATTGCCCCACCCTGATCACAGGCCCGGAAGCTTGTGATCCTTGAGCTGCTCGCGCAGTTTGGTCTTGAGCATCTTGCCGGTCGCGCCCAGCGGAATGGCATCGACAAACACCACGTCATCCGGGATCTGCCACTTGGCCGTCTTGCCTTCATAGAAAGCCAGCAGCTCTTCACGGGTCACCTCTGTGCCCGGCCGCTTGACCACGGCCACGATGGGGCGCTCGTCCCACTTGGGGTGCGGCATACCCACGCAGGCCGCCATGGCAATGGCGGGATGGGCCATCGCGATGTTCTCGATGTCGATGGAGCTGATCCACTCGCCGCCGGACTTGATCACGTCCTTGCTGCGGTCGGTGATCTGCATGAAGCCGTCGGCATCGATGGTGGCCACGTCACCGGTGGGGAACCAGCCCCTGCCCTGCGCGTCGCGCACCAGGGGGTCGCCGCCCTCGCCCTTGAAGTAGCTGCCCACGATCCACGGTCCCTTGACCAGCAGGTCGCCATAGGTCTTGCCGTCCCAGGGCAGCTCATTGCCGTCGCCACCCACGATCTTCATGTCCACACCATAGATGGCGCGGCCCTGCTTTTGCAGCACCTTCATCTGCTCGTCCTTGGACATGACCAGGTGCTTGTTCTTGAGCGTGCACAACGTGCCCAACGGACTCATTTCGGTCATGCCCCAGGCGTGCAGCACCTCCACACCGTAGTCTTCCTTGAACGCGTGGATCATGGCGGGCGGGCAGGCCGAGCCGCCGATCACCGTGCGGCGCAGCGTGGAGAACTTGAGGCCCGCAGGCTTCATGTGGCCCAGCATCATCTGCCACACCGTGGGCACGCCCGCCGCGTAGGTGACCTTCTCGGCCTCGATGAGCTCGTAGATGGACTTGCCGTCCATCGCCGGACCAGGAAACACCAGCTTGCAGCCCGTGAGCGCGGCCGAGTACGGAATGCCCCAGGCATTGACGTGGAACATGGGCACCACCGGCAGCACGGAGTCGCGGGCCGAAAGGCACATCACATCGGGCAGAGCCGCCGCGTAGGCATGCAGTGTGGTGGAGCGGTGGCTGTACAGCGCGGCCTTGGGGTTGCCCGTGGTGCCGCTGGTGTAGCACATGCTCGATGCAGAGTTCTCATCAAACTCAGGCCAGGCGTAGTCGGAAGACTGGGCACCGATCCAGGCCTCGTAGCTCGTGAGGCCCGGGATACCGGAATCCGCAGGCAACTTGTCCGCATCGCACAAGGCCACCCACTTTTTGACGGCGGGGCACCTGGCATGCACCGCCTGCACCAGGGGCAGGAAGGTGGTGTCAAAACACAGCACCTGGTCTTCAGCGTGATTGATGATCCAGGCGATCTGGTCGGGGTGCAGGCGCGGGTTGACGGTGTGCAGCACGCGGCCCGAGCCACTCACGCCGAAATACATCTCCATGTGGCGGTAGCCATTCCAGGCCAATGTGGCCACCCGGTCACTGAACTGGAGCTTCAGTTCGTCAAGCGCATTGGCCAGGCGGCGGGCACGTGCGGCAAGGTCGCGGTACGTGTAGCGATGGATGTCACCCTCCACCCGTCGGGACACGATTTCGGCGTCGCCGTGGTGGCGCTCGGCGAATTCGATCAGCGACGAAATCAGCAACGGTTGACTCTGCATCAAGCCCAGCATGAATACTCCTTGGATGTTGTAGTGAATGGAACGGTCATCGTAGCGCGCGTATCGGCGTTCGGGTGTCGCCCGCGTCGTGCCCCCGCACGCCACTGGGATGAACCCACGCACGCCGCACCACCGCACTGGCGTGGCATGGGCGGCGGCATGGCTGCGCAGTCGCTGAACCCCGTGAACCGCAGCGGAGTGTGCGCCCGGCGGGCATGGCTGCCAACACTTGTCGTCCCACTGACAAAGGGCAAGGGAATACCCTGAACCGCAGGCACCTCTGCAGCGACAATCAGGCCCATGCTCTGCGCCGCCCCTTCTGCCCCACGATTCATTGCCGCCCAGCCCTGGTTCGCGGGCCTGCCTGCCGCCATGCAGGAACGGCTGCGCGAAGAGGTGTTTGCCGAGCAGGCCGACAAGGGCGCGATCATGATGCCCGCAGGCAGCGCCGTGCAAGGCTGGCATGCCGTGCTGTCGGGCCTGGTGATGCTGCAAAGCCCTGCCAGCCAGGGCCGGTCGTCCGCCTTCATCGGGGTACCTGACGGCGAATGGTTTGGCGAAGGCTCGGCCATGAAGCCCGAACCCCGACGGTACAACGTGGTGGCGCTGCGCCCCACCACGTTGCTGTGCCTTCCCCTGCCTCTGTTTGCCACGCTGCGCGAGACCAGCCTGGCGTTCAACCAGTTTCTGGTGCTGCACCTGAACATGCGGCTGGGCCAGGCCATGACCATCATCGAAGCCGGACGCACCCAGTCCACCGAGCACCGCGTGGCGCTGTACCTCAGCCGCCTGTTCTGGCGCAGTACGCGGCGGCTCAACCTCACGCAGGAAGAGCTGGGGCAACTGGTGGGCTTGTCGCGGCAGACCGTGAACAAGGTGCTGCGGTCGCTGGAGGGCATGGGCATCGTGTCGCTGGACTTCGGGCGGGTGGCCATCGTGGACGACGAGGCGCTGAACGCATACCTCGCCGCCACGGCCGCGCACTGAACAACCGCATTCAGCCAAGGGCTGTGCGACATCTGCAACGCGAGGGTCATTGCACGCTCAGGCGCACCGCCTTCTGGTCCGCGTCAAAGATGAACTTGCGGGGCCAGGGCTGCCAGGTCTGGCTGAGCGTGGCGTTGTTGGGATCACCGGTGTGCACAAACGCCCGCAGGCTGTCCATCATGGCCCGCGACAAGGCCAGGCGCCCCGGCTGGTTGGCGGTGCTGTTGGTCGCCTTCGCAAACACCGAGGGACCGAAGTTGCCAAACACAAACGGCAGGTCGAACGCATGGGCCGCGCCGTACACATCGTTCCACGGCGCAGGCTGCTGGGCCCAGTTGAACTGGTAGTTCCACACATTGCTCTGCTGGCTGCGCAGGGCGTTCAGCAGGTTGTCGCGGCTGGCGCCAATGAACACGTTGCCCAGCAGCTGGGTGCGTGCGTTGTAGCCCGTGCCGGGGGCTGTCACCGGCAGGTAGGACGCATCCAGAATGTCCGCCGCCGTCAGGGTGGCGGGCGCATCGGGGTCAAAGCGCTGCATCATCGCAAAGCGGTCGGCATCGCTGATCTTCATGCCAGGCTTGCCGCCCAGCAGCACCAGGAAGGGGGCAAACAGCTTGCCCTCCTCGGCGGTGTAGCCGGACAGCACGGGCACCTTCTGATAGCGCCCGGCTCCGATCTCGGCAATCGGATCGGACGGCACCACCACACCGTCCGGGATGGGACCGGAGCCTGTCAGCCCCTTCGCCAGCACCGTCTGCAAGATGACCCGCGCATCCTTGCCGCGCAGGTAGCTGGCCACCTGCGCGGGGGGCCAGCCGGCCACCAGGGTCTGGGCTTCTGGCAATGCGGGCGCCAGGCCATCGGCCACAGCCAGATGCGCCAGCAGCTGGCTGGCCTGCGTGGCGTAGCGGGCGACCGGGTTCAGCGTGGGAATGGACCCGGCGGGCAAGTTGGTCGCCAAGGAGATCCCCCCACTGATCGGCACCAGTTTGTGGAACAGACCGCTGGCCTGCGGCGCCGTCAGCAGCGCCAGGGCATTGATGGCCCCCGCCGACTGCCCCATCAACGTGACGTTGCCCGCATTGCCGCCGAACCGGGCGATGTTGCCCTGCACGAACCGCAGCGCCTGCACCACGTCCAGCAGCGCATAGTTGCCGGTATAGGCGCTGCTGCCCGCGTTGCCTCCACTGCCGTTGTTGCCTGCATGCAGGGCGGGCAACTGCAGATACCCCAGCACATCAAGCCGGTAGTTGGCAGTGACCACGATGGCATTGGCCGACTTGGCCAGTGCCGCGCCGTCGTACACCGGGTCGGCGGTGTAGCCCGAGATGGCACTGCCGCCGTGGATGAAGACCAGCACCGGCAGGTTGTCTTGCGCGTTGGCCGGGCGCCAGATGTTGAGGGTCAGGCAGTCTTCGCTGCCCAGCGGGGTGTTGAGCGTCTGGCCAATCGTGTCGTCAAAGCGGTTGTTGGCCCCTGGTCCGTAAATGCGGCCCATCTGCAGGCAGGCGCTGCCAAAGCGGCTGGCGCTGCGTTCGCCCGTCCAGGCGGCAGGCTCTGCAGGCGGTTGCCAGCGCAGGGCCCCCACGGGGGGTTGTGCGTAGGGAACTCCCTTCCACGCATAAGTGCCGCTGGTGGCGCTGTCGTCCGTGCCGCGCACCATACCGTAGCGGGTTTCGCGCAGTTCGGGCGGCGTACCGCCAGAGCCACCACACGCCGTGGTCATCACAGCGGCGAGACAGGCTGCGCCCCAGCGCAGGCTCTTTGCAAAATAGGCCATGTTGTTTGTCTCCTTCGGGGTTTTCAGGAATGGGGCGGGCCTGCAGAACGCATCACACTCGCGCCTGGGCCCGACCTCGGCGCCGATTGTGGAAACGCCCGGCCCACAACCCACTATCGCAACCACACCAAAACAGTGACTTCAGAACACCACCCGCGCGTAAACCCTGAGACAGGGGCTTGCCCATGAACCCGCTGCCGCAGCGCACCAGCTCTGCCGCCTGGGTGCGCGGCATTGCCGAGCTGTTTGCGGCCGAAGGCTTGCCAGTGCAAGCCCTGTGTGCGCAGGCCGACATCGATCTGGAGAGCCTGCAGCACCCCCACACCCGCGTGGATGTGGACCGCGTCAGCCGCTTGTGGGAGGCCGCAGCCCAGCACTACGACCGCCCGGGGCTGGGCCTGGACCGCCAACTGGCCGCGCGCTACGGCAAGCTGGACCTGGTGGGCCACGCTCTGGCCTCGGGCCCCAACCTCCTCGAAGGGTTCAAGCACCTGGACCGGCACATGGCGCTGATCTCGGACGCCACCACGTTCTCGATGGAGCGGGACCCGCGCGGCTACTGGTTGGTGGTCAACCACATCGGCGCGTCGCGTCCCATTCCTCGCCAGCGCGTGGAATTTGCGGTGCTGACCCTCATCACGCTGTGCGACTGGCTCACGCGGCGCGACCTCACACCCCTGGCGGTGGAGCTGGTCACCCCAGCGCCGACCGACGACGCGTGCCACCGCGCCGCGTTTGGTGTGCCGCCCCGTTTTGGCCAGCCGGTGAACCGCTTTCTGATGGCCGAAGCCGACCTGCTGCAACCCATTCCCACCCACAACCCCAGCCTGTGGGCGCTGCACGAACAACTGGTGGAGGCCGAGCTGGGACAACTGGGCCCGCTGGGCCAGTCGCTGGTCAGCGCCAAGGTGCGCACCGAGATATCGCGCATGCTGCACCTGGGCGAACCCCGCCGGGAGGACGTGGCGGCACGCCTGCACCTGACCGACCGCACCCTGCAGCGCCGGCTGCAGGCAGAGTCGGTGAGTTTTCAGCAACTGCTGGACGACACCCGCAGCGAGCTGGCCCGCCAGTACCTGGCCGACCCACGCCGCAGCCTGGCCGAGGTGGCCGACCAGCTGGGGTTCAGCGACCAGAGCAACCTCTTCAGGGCCTGCAAGCGCTGGTTCGGCATGCCACCAGGCCAGTACCGCCTGCTGCTGGTGCAGCCCGCACCCAGCGCGGCCTTCCTGGCAGCGGCAGCGTCGCTCTAGCGGTTGCAGCGCTGGCCCTCCCCATCCTGCCATGGCCCTGTGTGCGCCGGGGCATCCGGCCTGCGAGACAATCCAGCCCATGACCCTGACCGCCGACAGCGACGCCCGCACCGACCTCGGCCTCGCCTGGGACCACCGCTTTGCCGCGCTGGGCCCTGACTTTTTCACCGAACTGCGCCCCACCCCTCTGCCCTCGCCCCAGTGGGTAGGGACCAGCCCCGCCGTGGCGCAACTGCTTGGGCTGGATGAAGCCGCCCTGCGCAGCGACGAGGCCCTGCAGGCCTTCACCGGCAACCGCCTGATGGCAGGTTCCCGCCCCCTGGCCAGCGTGTACAGCGGGCACCAGTTTGGCGTCTGGGCCGGTCAGCTGGGCGATGGGCGCGCCATCCTGCTCGGGGAGACGGCCACGGGGTGGGAGGTCCAGCTCAAGGGTGCGGGCCGCACGCCCTACTCACGCATGGGCGATGGCCGTGCGGTGCTGCGCTCCAGCATCCGCGAGTTTTTGTGCAGCGAAGCCATGCACGGCCTGGGTGTGCCGACCTCGCGCGCGCTGTGCATCACCGGCTCTCCCGGGCCGGTGCGCCGCGAGGAGGTTGAAACCGCTGCCGTCGTCACCCGCGTGGCCCCGAGCTTTGTGCGTTTTGGCCACTTTGAGCACTTTGCTGCCAACGGCCAGGAGGCCGCGCTGCAAACACTGGCCGACTATGTCATTGACCGCTACTACCCCGAATGCCGGGACGGCGAGGACCTCGCGGGCAACCCCTACGCCGCCCTGCTGCAGGCCGTGAGCGAGCGCACCGCGCGCCTCATGGCGCAGTGGCAGGCCGTGGGCTTTTGCCACGGGGTGATCAACACCGACAACATGAGCATCCTGGGCCTGACGATTGACTACGGGCCCTTCCAGTTTCTCGACGCTTTTGTGCCCGGCCACGTGTGCAACCATAGCGACTCGCAAGGCCGCTACGCCTACAACCGCCAGCCCAATGTGGCGTACTGGAACCTGTTTTGCCTGGCGCAAGCGCTGCTGCCCCTGATCGGCGACCAAGAGCTGGCGAAACAGGCGCTGGAGTCCTACAAGACGGTTTTCCCAGAAGCCTTCATGGCCCAAATGCGCGCCAAGCTGGGGTTGGTGGAGGCCAGCGATGGCGATGGCGCACTCATCGACGGGATCTTGCTGCTGCTGGCCCAGAACGGGGTGGACTACCCCATCTTCTGGCGCCGCCTGTCGCACGCCGTGGGCACCCAAGACATGGAGCCGGTGCGAGACCTGTTTGCGGACCGCGCAGGCCTTGACCAATGGTTGCTACTCTATTCAGAGCATTCGAGGCATATGGATGTAGCGCATCAAGCCGATTTGATGCTCAAAGCCAATCCCAAGTTCGTGCTGCGCAACCACCTGGGCGAACAGGCCATCCGTGCGGCGAAACTTGGCGACTTTGGCGAACTCCAAACCCTGCAGCGGCTGCTGGAGCGCCCGTTTGACGAGCACCCCGGGCACGACGCCTACGCCGCCTTCCCGCCCGACTGGGCGTCTTCCATCGAGATCAGCTGTTCATCATGACCCACCCTATCCAGAAGACAGATGCCGAATGGCAAGCCGTACTGCGCGAAAAAGGCGCCGAACCCGTGGCCTTCCAGGTCACGCGCCATGCCGCCACCGAGCGCCCCTTCACCGGCAAGTACGAAGCCCACTGGGCTGACGGCAGCTACCACTGCATCTGCTGCGGCGCCAAGCTGTTCGACTCGGTCACCAAGTTTGATGCGGGCTGCGGCTGGCCCAGCTTTTCCGAAGCGGTCCCCGGCGCCATCACCGAAATCGTGGACCGTAGCCATGGCATGGTCCGCACCGAAACGGTGTGTGCACAATGCGGGGCGCACCTGGGCCATGTGTTTGAAGATGGCCCGGCGCCCACCGGGCTGCGGTATTGCATGAACTCGGCATCGCTGGACTTTGAGTCCGGCGACCGCTGAGGCCCGGGACTCCTTGCTGACTCCATGAAAATTCTGATCGACTTCTTCCCCATCCTGCTGTTCTTCGGGGCCTACAAGTTCTACGGCATCTACGTAGGCACCGCTGTGCTCATGGCGGCCACGGCCTTGCAGATGGCCATCATCTATGCCATCGACCGGCGCCTGCAGACGATGCACAAGGTCACCCTGGTGCTGATCCTGCTGTTTGGCACGCTCACGCTGGTGCTGCAGGACGACCGGTTCATCAAATGGAAGCCCACCGTGCTTTACGGCGCGATGTCGATGGCCTTGGCGGTGGCGCTGTGGGCGCTCAAGAAGAACTTCCTCAAGATGCTGCTGGGCAGCCAGCTGGACCTGCCAGACACCGTCTGGCTGCGGCTGAACGTGGCCTGGATCGTCTATTGCGCGTTCATGTCGGCCATCAACGCCTACGTGGTGATGAACTTCAGCACCGAAGCCTGGGTGGACTTCAAGCTCTGGGGCTATGCGTTTCCGCTGGTCTTCCTGGTGGCCCAGGGCATCTACATTGCCCCCCACCTCAAGGGCGACGAGCCCACTACCTGAACGAGCGTGACGCCCATGACCTCCATCGCAGACCAGATGCACCAGACACTGGCAGACCGCCTCACCCCCAGCCACCTGGAGGTGCTGGACGAAAGCGCGGCCCACGCAGGCCACGCAGGCGCCAACGGCACCGGATTTGGCACCCATTTTCGGGTGCGGATCGCATCACCTTTCTTTACAGGACGCACCCGCGTGGCCCAACACCGCCTTGTGTATGATGCGCTGCAAGAATTTATTGACCAAGGCGTTCACGCCCTCGCCATTGAAGTTCTCTGAACCGGCCCCAGATCCATAGCTGCCGGATTTCAGCTGGCAAACAACCCCTTATTTTTTTGGATTTCGCATGAAGAAACAGCTCCTGTCCGGCCTGGTGGCCGCTGCCGTGCTGGGCACGTTGGCCCTGCCCGTTTCCGCCCAGAATGTCGCCATCGTCAACGGCAAGGCGGTTCCCAAGGAGCGTGTCGAAGCGCTCAAGCAGCAGGTCGAACGCTCGGGCCGCCCCGTGACGCCCGACATCGAAGGCCAGATCAAGGAAGAAGTCATCGCCCGTGAAATCTTCATGCAGGAAGCCCAGAAGCGCGGCCTGGAAACCTCGGCCGACTACAAGTCCCAGCTGGAACTGGCCCGCCAGGCCATCCTGATCCGCGAACTGTTTGCTGACTTCCAGAAGACGAACCCCGTCACCGACGCTGAAATCCAGGCCGAATACGACAAGTTCGTGGCAGCCAACAGCGGCAAGGAATACAAGGCCCGCCACATCCTTGTGGAAAAGGAAGCCGACGCCAAGGCCATCATCGCGTCCATCAAGAAGGGCGCCAAGTTTGAAGACATCGCCAAGAAGCAGTCCAAGGACCCAGGCTCCGGCGCCAAGGGTGGCGATCTCGACTGGGCCAACCCATCGAGCTACGTGAGCGAGTTCACCGAAGCGCTGGTCAAGCTCGAAAAGGGCAAGATGACCGAAACGCCCGTGAAGAGCCAGTTTGGCTGGCACATCATCCGCCTGGACGATGTGCGCCAGGCCGAGCTGCCCAAGCTTGAAGAAGTCAAGCCACAAGTGGCACAGCAGCTGCAACAGCAAAAGCTGGCCAAGTTCCAGGAAGACCTGCGCGCCAAGGCCAAGGTGGAATAAGCCAACGGGCACTCAGTCGTTCTGGCAACAAAAAACGCGACCTCGGTCGCGTTTTTTTATGGGCTTGGGCTGTGTCGCAATGCACCCTGGATCCACAAGGCTCAAGTCCGCCCCGTTACCCACACCACAGCCATCAGCAGGCCAATCATCACCGGCTGGTGGACCATGTAGTAGCTCAGGCTCCACCGCCCCAGCGTCGCCAGGAGAGTGAGTCCGGCGGGTAACCGCCATTGCAGCCAACTCTTGCGTGCACGCGTCGCCCATTGCCCCGCGGCGAGCCCCCACCAGAGCACGCCCAACCAAGGCAGCACCGGCACATAGTCTTCCGTGAACGGTTTGCGGGACACCAGCCCCAGCCAATTCAAAGCCCGCCCGTTGAACCAGGGCGCGGCATCTGCCCATACCCCCGTCAGAAGCTGCTGCGTCGCCCACGGCAAGACCATGGCCACCAGCCCGGTCAGCCAGAGCCAGCGCCCCCAACCGGCGGTGCAGCGCGCAACAAGCAACATCACCGCCATGCCGTGCAGCACACCGAAGTAGATGAAGCTTGCCGGAAACATCACCAACGACCCGGCAGATACCAGCAACGCACACCCGGCAATCTGCACCCAGCGGCGCCCAAACCGGCGCCAGCCCTGCCCCTGGTGCAAGGCAATGGCCTGACCCAGCCCCGCACAGAACAGGAACAGACTCACGATGACAGTGCGCTGTGTGGTCCAGAAGGGATCCACGCGGAAGTTCTGCGGCCACAGGCCAAAGTGGCTCAGATCAAAACAAAAGTGGAACACCGTCATCCACACCATGGCCAGCCCCCGCAGGGCATCGACTGCGTCGTAACGGTGCACCGCGGGTAATGCCAGCGCTTTGGAGCGCGGTGACGGCGCAGAGATGGCTGCAGGAGGTACGGAGAAAGTCATGGCGATACCAGCAAGCACCGTGCATGGCACACGGCAGGATCGAAGCGGACAAACGCCCACCAACGATGAACCCAATGGTACGTAGATTCCACGAGCCTGCCGGAATGGACTGCTGCGCATGCCGTTGGCCCGACGAAGGCGAGGCTTGGCCGCACCATGTGACAAGGCACGGACGGGCAAGAAAAAAGGCCTTGCAGCATGTGCTGCAAGGCCTTCAAACATTGGTCGGAGCGGCGGGATTCGAACTCGCGACCCTCTGCTCCCAAAGCAGATGCGCTACCAGGCTGCGCTACGCTCCGACAGCTCGTATTCTAACCCGCCAAATCCCCTGTTTTTGGTTCAACGCCTGCTTTTTTGACTTTTTTTAGAAAGTGGCGAGGCGAAGCGATGACAGGGAGACAGCCCAAGGGCTGCGACGTGACAAGAGACGAACCAGAAAAATCAAACACCTTCCCCGGTCTGCCACGGACCGAGAAAGAAGGGATCAGCGGCTGGACGACGGACCAGGGCCGCGACCGGCCAGATGACGGAACGTGATGCGGCCTTTGGTCAGATCGTAAGGCGACATCTCGAGCGACACCTTGTCACCCGCCAGGATGCGGATGTGGTGCTTGCGCATCTTGCCGCCGGTGTAGGCAATCAGTTGGTGACCGTTGTCCAGCGTGACGCGAAAGCGCGAGTCAGGCAAGACTTCCGTGACGGAGCCCTGCATTTCAATGAGTTCTTCTTTGGCCATGTGTTTCTCTATCTCTTCTAAGCAAATGTTCTGTGGTCGGCGCCTGAGCGGGATTTTTGCGTTCACCACGGCAGCTGCAGTGTTGTCGAAACTCGACACACGGTGCATGGCGGGCGGTGGGAGTCGGCTGCACCCAGGGCGCAGATCAGGCAGAGGGCCGGGGAGACGGCTTCAATGAACAGGCGTCAGCGCTGTGCAAAGCCTGTCAATTGTACCGCGACACGCATTGTTTTGCCTATGGGCGCACGGTGTGCTCTGTGGCGCGGGCGCTGCGTCACACCTGCCGCCCACTATCGGCCTTGCACTGCAGTGGCTAGGGTGCGCACCAGGTCGGTCTGGGTGATGATGCCCACGAGGTGGTCCACGTCATCCACGATGGGAATGTGATGGTGGCCGCCCTGCGAGAAAAGGGGCACCAGGTCCATCGCATGCTGCGTGGCGCGCGCCACCTGGACCGGGTGGGACATGATCTCGCCCACGGCCTGCGGTTGCCCGCCACGCCCCATGACCAGCGTGCGCAACCGCTGCCCCAGCCCTTCGTGGGTATCGAGGTTGGCCAGCCGCATGAAGTCGGCCACTGTCACGATCCCAATGACCTGGCGCTGGGCATCCACCACCGGCAGTGCCTTGATCTGCTGCAAACGCATCAGCGCCCACGCCTCCTTGAGCGACACTCCCATCTCAACGGCGTGAGGCGGGCTGGACATGATGTCCGCGCACCGCAGCTCTCCCAGCGTCCGCTGGAACGCCGCACGTCCCGCCAGATGCAACAGCCCCTCCAGGTCCGCGCGGCTCACGTCGAGCACCTGGTTGTAATGGGCCAGTGCCGCGTCCACATCCGAGGCGGTGAAAGCCCCCTGGCTTGCTGCCACCCGCGAAACGACGCGCTGAGGATGGGGGTAGCGGCGGCCCGTCAACCCGTTGTAGACCACAGCAGCGATCAACAACAGCACGACGTTGAACAACACCGGGAATGCGGCCAGGTGCCACCCATCGCCCGAGGTCAACACCACGTACAACGCCATGGCTCCCCCGGGCGGGTGCAGGCACCGCAGCGGCACCATGAGCGCAATGGCCAGGCCCACGGCAATGGCGCCCGCCAAAACCTTGTCTGGAATCAGTGCCGAGCAGACCGCACCCACCAATGCTGACAGGGTGCTGCCGCCAAGCACGGGCCAGGGCTGGGCCAGAGGGCTGGAAGGCATGCCAAACACCAGCACGGCACTGGCCCCCAACGACGCCACCATCCACGGGCCGGAGCCACTGCCCTGGGCCCACCAGCGGCTGAGCCACGCGGTAAGCAGCATGCCCATCACCGCCCCCACCACAAAGCGCAGGCGCTCCCGGCCATCGATGCCCAGCGGGGCGGGCCAGAAATGCCGCAGCCACTCGACCAGACGCTCGGCCAATGGCTGGCGGGAAGGCAATGAAGAGGAGAGGTCGGGGGGAGAAGAAGACATACAGGACGGAAGGACGGAGGCAGCCGCAAGCTACATCAGTGCTCAACCGGCAAACTGGAGAGTTGAGGGCCGCTGCGCAGCGCCCATCGCGACGGGCCTGCCGGGATGCCGCTACATAGCGCAACCGATTGAAGAATCCGACGCCATTGTGCCGCCAGTGCCATGGTGCAGGTGCGCCGAGGGGCATCAGCCGCCTGGAGCGAGCCAGCCCTCGGTTGGAGGCGTCGCAACAGCTCCCTGCTGGAAACTACCTACGAGGCAGAACAGAATCGACCACCCCAATCCAAAAACACGCTCTATACTGCACAAAAAATAAAAACATGCATTTTAATTCATCTGCAAATTCACCCCTTTTCCACCGGAGTCAGAAGCAGCTTCTTGCCATGTCCTCCACCTGCCGCGCGTTGACGGCATAGCCCCAGGACATGGGCAGTGATTGTGCTCTGAACCCAGTCCTACCTCCGGTACGGGTAACCCATAGGTATTCACCACCGAACGCTTGCAGTAAATTACTTTAAGCCTAAACAAAGGAGACAAGCCCCATGACCACCCGCCGCCTCGTCATCAGCCGCAGTGCCGCCCTCGTCGGCGCAGCATCCACGGGCCTGCTGCTGCCCTCCATCGTGCGCGCTCAAAGCGGCAAGGTGCGCGTGGGATTCATGCTGCCCTACACCGGCACTTTTGCGCAGTTGGGCGTGGCCATCGAGAATGGCGTGCGTCTGGCCATCGACCAGCAAGGCGGCAAGCTTGGCGGCCGCGAGATCGAATGGTTCAAGGTCGATGACGAATCCGAGCCCAGCAAGGGTGTGGAAAACGCCAGCAAGCTGGTGCAGCGCGACAAGGTGGACGTGCTGATCGGCACCGTGCACTCGGGCGTGCAAATGGGTATCCAGAAAGTGGCGCGCGACACCGGCGTGCTCAACCTCATCCCCAACGCAGGCGTACACGCAGCCACCCGCGCTTTGTGCGCTCCCAACGTGTTCCGCACTTCGTTCAGCAATTCGCAGCCCACACTGGCGCTTGGCAAAGCCATGGTCGAAAAGGGCCACAAGAAGGCAGTCTGGATCACCTGGAAGTACGCGGCTGGTGACGAAGCGTTTGAGGGCTTCAAGGAAAGCTACACCAAGGCGGGCGGCACCATCGTCAAGGAACTGGGCCTGCCCTTCCCCAACGTCGAATTCCAGGCGCTGCTGACCGAGATTGCCGCGCTCAAGCCCGACGCCGTGGCCTGCTTCTTTGCGGGTGGCGGCGCGGCCAAGTTCATCAAGGACTACGCGGCGGCCGGCCTCAAGGACAAGATTCCGCTGTATGGCTCGGGCTTCCTGACCGAAGGCGTGCTGGACGCTGCAGGCCCAGCGGCCGACGGCATCATCACCACCATGCACTACAGCGACTCGCTGGACACGCCGCGCAATAAGCAGTTCCGCCTGGAATACGCCAAGGCCTTCCGCAGCCAGCCCGACGTGTACGCCGTGCAAGGCTACGACACCGGCCTGCTGCTGGTGCAGGGTGCCAACGCCGTCAAGGGCGACCTGTCTGCCAAGCCGGCCGTCATCAAGGCGATGGAAAGCGCCGTCATCGACAGCCCACGCGGCAAGTGGACCATGAGCAAGTCGCACAACCCCGTGCAGGACATCTACCTGCGCCGCGTGGAGAACAAGGAAAACAAGGTGATCGGCGTGGCCGCCAAGGCGCTGGCCGACAGCGGCGCCGGTTGCCGCATGGGCTAAGCCGTTCGGTCGGCCCATTTTTCCGACCCGACCGCCCGGCTTGCATGCCGGGCTTCCTCCGCCAGCCTCGTACTGTGCGGGTTGATTTTTTGCACTCCAAACCCAGCCCTCCATGGATTTCGCCACGTTCCTGATCCAGTTGCTCAACAGCGTGCAATACGGCCTGCTGCTGTTCATGCTGGCGGCCGGGCTCACGCTGATCTTCGGGATCATGGGCGTGGTGAACCTGGCGCATGGCAGCTTCTACATGCTGGGCGCATACCTGGGGTACTCGCTCTCCGGCCAGTTCGGCAGCCTGACGCTGGCCATCCTGGGGGGCGCCGCGCTCGCCGTGGTGTTTGGCCTGGTACTGGAATGGCTGCTGTTTCGCCACTTCTACCATCGCGACCACCTGGACCAGGTGCTGCTGACCTTCGGGCTGATCTACATCTTTGAAGAGCTGCGCTCCATCCTGTGGGGCGACGACGTGCACGGCGTGGCCATCCCCAAGTTGCTGGACTGGTCCATTCCTCTCACCGACACCCTCTCCTATCCGGTGTACCGGCTGTTCATATCGGGCGTCTGTATCGCGCTGGCCGTGGCCCTGTATCTGCTGATCTCCAAGACCCGCCTGGGCATGAAGATCCGCGCGGGCGCCTTCAACCGCGACATGGCCGAGTCGTTGGGCGTGAACATCAAGCTCATCCATGCCATCGTGTTCGCGCTGGGCGTGGGCTTGGCGGCGGTCGCGGGCATGGTGGCTGCGCCCGTGTCGAGCGTCTACCCCAACATGGGCTCCTCGGTGCTCATCATGTGCTTTGTGGTGGTGGTGATTGGTGGGATCGGCTCCGTGCGAGGCGCGCTCATTGCTGCGCTGCTGGTGGGCTTTGTCGACACGTTTGGCAAGGTGCTGCTGCCGCAGGTGGCGGGCATGCTGGTCTATATGCTGATGGCAGCCGTGCTGCTGTGGAAACCTGAAGGCCTCTTTAAGCAATGACAAAGCCCCCCACGCTTATCACTTCGTGTATTTCGCTGCCCCCCAAGGGGGCCTTCGCCGCCTTGGGGCGGCCCGGCGGCCGCTCATGAGTACCCCGCGCGCCAATATCGAAGTGCTGCCACGCAGCGTGCAGTTCGCCCTGGCACTGGGGCTGGCTGCGTTGCTGCTGTTCCCTGTGGTGGGCAGCGACTTTTATGTGCAGATGGTCACCCGCATGATGATCATGGCCATCTTTGCCATGAGCCTGGATCTGCTGCAGGGCGTGACCGGGCTCGTCTCGCTGGGCCACGCCGCCTACTTTGGCGTAGCGGGCTACGCCCTCGCCTTTCTCACGCCCGCCGACATGCCTGTGAGCCTGTGGTGGTCGCTGCCGCTGGCAGTGGCCGCATCCGGCCTGGTAGCGCTGGTGATCGGGTTCTTTGTGGTGCGCACCCACGGCATCTACTTCATCATGGTCACGATGGCCTTTGCGCAGATGGTGTTCTACCTGTTCTTCGACAACAAGGTGCTGGGCGGCTCGGACGGGCTGTACATCAACTTCCGGCCCGATGCCTCCATCCTCGGCTGGTTGCCGTTTGATCTGGAGGGACGCAAGACCTTCTACTACTTCACGCTGGCGCTGGTGGTGCTGGTGTACGCGCTGCTGCGCCGCCTGCTGTGGAGCCCGCTGGGCCGCGCGCTGGCTGGCATCCGCATCAACGAACACCGCATGCGCGCCATGGGCTTTGGCACACGGGGCTACAAACTCACCGCCTTCACCATCGCCGGGGCGCTGGCTGGCCTGGCGGGGTACCTGTGGGGCGCACAAACCGGCTATGTGAACCCGGAACTCATGGGCTTTCACATGAGCGCACACGCGATCATGATGGTCATTCTGGGCGGCATGGGCAACTTTGCGGGCGCCATCGTGGGTGCATTTGCCTTCGAGTACCTGCTGCACGCATTCAAGGACATCAGCAAACACTGGCAACTGCTGATGGGCTGCTTCATCGTGCTGGTGGTGGTGGCCGCGCCGCGCGGGCTGCTGGGCATGTTTGCCCAGCGCCGTGCGGCCCAGGCCTCGGAGGGCTTGCACCATGGCTGAAGTCCTGTTGTCCGCGCAGAAGGTGACCAAGCGCTTTGGCGGCTTGGCCGCTGTCAATGGTGTCTCGGTGGACCTGTGGCGGGGCAAGATCCATGCGGTGATCGGCCCCAACGGCGCGGGCAAGTCCACGCTGACCAACCTGCTCTCGGGCGACCTGCCACCCAGCTCGGGCCAGGTGCTGCTGGGCGGAACCGATGTGACCGGCTGGGCGCCCGAACGCATCTCGCGCCAGGGCCTGGGCCGCAGCTACCAGAAGACCAACATCTTCCTGCCGCTCACCGTGCACGAGAACGTGCGCCTGGCGGCCCAGTCGCGCGATGCACAGCAGCCCTGGAACCCCTTGCGCTGGTGGCAGGACACCCGCTCTGGCACTATCAAAAACAGAGCAACCAGCGCACGTCTTGAAAGCGCTATCGAGCTATCTGGCCTCAAAGACCGGCGCACCGCGATTGCAGGGGCCATGAGCCACGGCGAGCAGCGCCAGCTCGAAATTGCGATGACCCTGGCCACCGAGCCGCAGGTGCTGCTGCTCGACGAGCCCCTGGCCGGCATGGGCGTGGCCGAGGCCGAGCGGATGGTCGAGCTGCTGCAGCGCCTCAAGCCCGCCCACGCCATGATGCTGGTCGAGCACGACATGGATGCCGTGTTTGCGCTGGCCGACCGCCTGACGGTGATGGTCAACGGCGAGGTGATTGCGCAGGGCACACCGCCCGAGGTGCGCGCCGATGCCACCGTGCAGGCCGCCTACCTGGGGGAGGACCACTGAGATGACCACTCCATGGATCGATGCCAAGGGCATCCACACCTTCTACGGCAGCAGCCACATCCTGCACGGCATTGATTTCACCGTGGGCCAGGGCGAGACCATCGGCCTCATGGGCCGCAACGGCATGGGCAAGAGCACCCTGCTCAAGTCGCTGATGGGCCTGGTCAAGCCCCGGTCGGGCAGCGTGGCCGTGGCCGGCCGCGACATGACGGGCAAGCCGCCCTATGAGATGGCCCGGCTGGGCATTGCCTACGTGCCTGAAGGCCGTGGCATCTTCGGCAACCTGAGCGTGGTCGAGAACCTGCAGATGGCCGCCCGCGCCGGCACACGCGGCCAGCGCGATTGGACCTACGAGCGCGTGCTGGAGACCTTCCCGCGCCTGAAGGAAAGGCTGGGCCATGGCGGCCAGCAGCTCAGCGGCGGCGAGCAGCAGATGCTGACCATCGGCCGCGCGCTGATGACCAACCCCGACGTGCTCATCCTCGACGAAGCCACCGAAGGCCTGGCGCCCCTGATCGCGCGCGAGATCTGGCGCATCTGCAGCCTCATCAAGGACAGCGGCATCAGCAGCGTGATCGTGGACAAGAACTGGAAGCACGTCACGCAGATCACCGACCGCAACGTCATCCTGGTCAAGGGCCAGGTGGTGTTTGAGGGCAGCTCGGACGCCCTGCATGCGCAGCCCCTGCTGCTAGAGCAATACCTCGGGGTATGACCCCGTGCGGGCAACGGCGCCCCGCCGATAGAATCGTCCGCTTTCGTCTTTGAGGGGTTCGCCCGTGTCTGATCGCCTGGCAGTTCTGCCGCAATACCTCCTGCCCAAGCAGGCACTGACCACCCTGGCTGGCAAGTTCGCATCGGCCCGCCTCGGCGGCCTCACCACCTCGGTGATCCGCTGGTTCGTGGGCCGCTACAACGTCAACATGGCCGAGGCAGCCAACCCCGACATCGCCAGCTACACCAGCTTCAACGACTTCTTCACACGTGCGCTGAAAGACGGCGCGCGCCCGCTGGCCCAAGCCGACCTGATCTGCCCTGTGGACGGCGCCATCAGCCAGTTCGGCCCCATCGCCAAAGACCAGGTCTTCCAGGCCAAGGGACACACGTACTCCACCACAGCCCTGGTGGGTGGCGACGCCGTTGCCGCTGCCCGTTTTGACAACGGACATTTCGCCACGCTGTACCTGAGCCCGCGCGACTACCACCGCATCCACATGCCTTGCGGGGGCGAGCTCACGCGCATGGTCCATGTGCCCGGTGATCTGTTCTCGGTCAACCCCACCACGGCACGCGGTGTACCCGGCCTGTTTGCGCGCAACGAGCGCGTGGTGTGCTTTTTTGAATCGGCCCAGGGCCCCTTCGTGCTGGTGCTGGTAGGTGCCACCATTGTGGGCAGCATGGCCACCGTGTGGCATGGGCAGGTGAACCCGCCGCGCACGGGCACGCTGCGGCAGTGGGACTACGCACCCGGCCAGGTCCGCCTGCAAAAAGGCGAGGAGATGGGCCGCTTCTTGCTCGGCTCTACCGTCGTGATGTTGTTCCCGCAGGGGCCTTTGCAGTTCAACCCGCAATGGTCGCCCACACGGCCCATCCAGCTGGGTGAAGCCATGGCGCAGCGCGCTGGCGGTTAACGCTCATTCCATCGGCGGGGCTGCCCGCGTTCAAAGACGGTCTGGCGCGCGCGTGAGCTGAAAGGCGGTAGGCGCCAGATGCAGCGCGTCGGGGTGCACCGGGGACTCATGCCCCACCAGATACACCATGAGAGAGTTGCGGCGCACGACCACATGGCTCACGGTCTCGCGCTGGTGGTTCCATTGCACAAAGGCACCGGGCTTGAACAAGGGCATGTAGTAATAAGCGGTGGGGTCCATGGGGCGCGGCTCCTCCCGCTACAACGGGCTCATGCGTGAATGCTGGCCCAGACGGCGGTCCATGGCGGACCGACCGACCCATACTAGCACCGATAACCCCGAAGGGGGCGTGGCGCCCGATTCACACCGATTGCGCTGCCGCAAAGGCGAGCGCGGCCTGCAGCATGCGCTGAAGGTGCGGCTGCACACCAGCTGCCACATCGGGCAGGTAGTCAAAAGGCAAAGCCTCCTGCATGTAGCTGCACTGGGTCATCTCCAGTTGCACCGCGTGAATATTCTGCGCGGGCTGGCCATAGTGGCGTGTGATATGCCCGCCCTTGAAGCGGCCATTGAGCACGGCGGTGTAGCCCGGCGCCGACTGGGCAATCGCCAGCAGCTCCTGCGCCAGTGCGGGGTCGCAGCTTTCGCCGTTGGCCGTGCCCAGGTTCAGGTCGGGCAGCTTGCCTTCAAAAAAGCGCGGCAGCACTGAGCGGATCGAGTGAGCGTCCCACAGCACGGCCAAACCATGCTGGGCGCGGATGCGATCCAGCTCAGCACGCAGCTGCGCGTGGTACGGCGCCCAGATGGCATCGCGGCGCGCGGCGATCTCGGCGTCATCGGGCACGTCGCCCTTGGCGTAGATGGGCGTGTCGTCGAACGTATCGACCGGGCACAGGCCTGTGACGCTCTGCCCGGGGTACAGGCTCGCGCCATCCGGCGGGCGGTTCAGGTCGACCACATAACGCGAGTGCGTGGCCACGAGGATGGACGCGCCCAAGTCTTTGGCAAATGCATAGAGGCGCTCCATGTGCCAGTCGGTGTCGGGCACCTGGCGTGCCTCATCGGTAAAGCGCGCGGCCAGCGCGGGCGGCACGTAGGTGCCTGCATGGGGCATGGACACCAGCAGCGGCGCAGTGCCGGGATAAAACACAAAGGGGGGTGGAGAGGTATCGGTCATCACAAGCTCACGGGTACGAATTCAATCGGGTGCTTCAATCGGGTGCAATAGTGGCCGAGCGCGCGGCCACAAACGCCTGGGCCGCTGCATCATGCAGCGTGTGCCGGCCGCCCGTGATGCGCCGCTGGCCCGCTACCCACACGCTGTCGATGGCAGAAGTGCGGTGGCTGCCAAACACATGGGCCGACAACATGCTGTGCGCAGGCAGATCGCGCAGAGCCACATGCTGCGCATCCAGCGCCACCAGATCGGCCTGCTGGCCCACGGCCAGGCCGCCAATGGCGCGGCCTGCAGCCTGCGCCCCGCCCTGCACGGCCTGCAGGGTCATGGCAGCGGCCACCTCGGACTGGGCTGGGGTGGCCAGCACATTGCGCTGCCGCAGCGACAGGCGCTGGCCGTATTCCAGCATCAACAATTCCTCCGCTGCGTTCACGCAGGCATGGCTGTCCGAGCCCACACCCCAGCGGCCGCCGTGCTGCAGCCACAGCGGCATGTCGAAGATGCCGTCGCCCAGGTTGGCCTCAGTGGTGGGGCAGATGCCTGCCACGGCACCGGTGCGGGCTGCGTCCTGGTACTCCTGCTGCGTCATGTGCGTGGCGTGCACCAGGCACCAGCGTTCGTCCACGGGTGCGTGCTCCAGCAGCCACTGCACGGGGCGCTGGCCGCTCCAGGCTAAGCAGTCGTCCACCTCCTGCGTCTGCTCGGCAATGTGGATGTGGATGGGCGCCTGGGGGTTGAGCGCCGTGAGGCCCCGCACGGCGGCGGTCAGGCTGTCGGGCGGTACCGCGCGCAGCGAGTGCGGTGCCAGGCCCAAACTCGCTCCTTGCGCCTGCGCCAAGGGCGCGAGGCGCTCCAACAACGAGAGCATGTTGTCCGTGCTGCGAATGAAGCGTGCCTGGTCCGCACGGGGTGGCTTGGCACCAAAACCGCTGGTCTGGTACAGCACGGGCAGCAGCGTGATGCCCATGCCCGCATTGCGCGCAGCGCGCAGCAGGGCCAGCGACAAGGTGGCATCGTCGGCATACGGTGCGCCCCCCTGGTCGTGGTGCACGTAGTGGAACTCGCACACGCTGGTGTAGCCCGCCTCCAGCATCTCCACGTACAGCCAGGTGGCGATGGCCTCCAGCGACGCGGGCGTGATGCGCGCGGCAAAGCGGTACATCAGGTTGCGCCAGCTCCAGAAGCTGTCCTGGCTCTCAGCGCGGTATTCGGTCAGGCCCGCAAACGCGCGCTGGAACGCGTGCGAGTGCAGGTTGGGCATGCCGGGCAGCAGCGGGCCAGGCGCCTGCGCGACCCCGGCAGGGACGGCACTGTTGGGGGTGACCTGGGTAATGCGCCCTGCCCCATCCCACGCGACCAGCACGTTGCGCGCCCAGCCGGTGGGCAGCAATGCATCGGTGGCGAACAACTGGTTCATCATGCCAAGACTCCGTGAATGTGACCTTGCCGCACGATGGTGCAAGCGGGCTTGTGGCCCAGCCAGTAGGCCAGCTCGGCCGCCTCACCCACCGGCCAGAGAACAAAATTGGCGGGCCGCTCGGAGGCAATGAGGCCGTGGGTATCTTGCAGGCCCAGCGCGCGCGCAGCGTGGGTGGTGATGCCCGCCAGCGCCTCGGGCACCGTCATGCGAAACAGCGTGCAGGCCATGTTGGCCATGAGCAGCAGGCTGAGCGCGGGTGAAGTGCCGGGATTGTGGTCGGTAGAGACGGCCATGGGCACGCCCGCCGCGCGCAGTTGCGCAATGGGTGGCAGGTGCGTGTCGCGCAGTGTGTAGTAGGCGCCGGGCAGCAGCACGGCCACGGTGCCTGCGGCCTTCATGGCGGCGATGCCGTCGGCCGACAGGTGCTCGATGTGGTCGCACGACAGCGCGCCGTAGCGCGCAGCCAGTGCCGAACCGCCCATGTCCGAGAGCTGCTCGGCATGCAGCTTGACGGGGATGCCGAGCTTGCGCGCGGCCTGGAAGACCTGCTCGGTCTCGGCCAGCGTGAAGGCGATGCGCTCGCAAAACACGTCCACCGCATCCACCAGCCCTTCGGCTGCCAGTGCGGGCAGCATCTCGTAGCGGACGAGGTCGATGTAGTCCTGGCTGCGGTCTGCATACTCGGGCGGCAGCGCATGCGCGCCGAGGAAGGTGGTGCGTACCGTGACGCCAAAGGCCTCGCCCAGGCGACGGGCCACGCGCAGCTGCTTGCGTTCATGCTCCAGCGCCAGGCCATAGCCAGACTTGATCTCGATGGCACACACACCTTCATCCAGCAGCGCCTGCAGGCGCGGCGCGGCCAGCGCGAACAGTTCGCCCTCAGACGCCTCGCGCGTGGCGCGAACAGACGACAAGATGCCCCCGCCCGCCTTCGCGACCTCTTCGTACGTGGCGCCTGCGAGCCGCATCGCAAACTCGTTGGCGCGCTGCCCGCCGTACACCAGATGGGTGTGGCAATCGACCAGGCCGGGGGTGGTGATGGCACCCCTGCCATCAAAGCGGGGCAAGGCGGCAAAGGCCGCTGGCACCTGGGCCTGCGGGCCCACCCACTGCACGGCGCCGCCCTGCACCACCACACATGCCGGCGCGCCCTCGGGCACCGGCACATCCGCCACCCACAACGCGGCCACGGGCCGCAGGTTCAGCCACACGCCATCGGCGCTGGGCGCGCAAGACATCTTCGGGACCACGCCCTGCCTGTTGCCGTCTGCTGTTGTGTCCATGGGTTGATTTGCTATATTTTCTATAGCTGTCAGCGCATATTCCACTAGCGCATACAGCCTATTTGGTTCGAATTATGGTGCGGAGACCGTGTGCAGGGCCACCCAGGCCAGCACCGGTGCATCGTCGGCAGACCCTGCGCCTTTGGTGGCGCGCGCAGGGGTGATCGACGGCGCCACTGCGGTGCCCTCGTTCACCCACCACACGCCCTGACCTGCCGTCAGCACCTGCGCGGGGTGCGTGTCGCCAGCCTCGCACCGCCAGGCGCCTTGCAACACCATGCACAGGCCGGCCGCAGCCCCTCCAGCGGGCGGCGGCACATCGTGCACCACCTCTAGCTTGCCGTTCCACGCACCCCGGCGCAGCATGAGGTTGAAGTCGGTGGAAACACCGCCCAGCATGCGACAGTCCACCGGCTCGTCGCCAGAGAAAGCAAACGGCTGCCAGCAGCGCTCCAGCGCGTGCTGCCAATGCCCTGCGGCGCCCTGCAGGTGCACGCCATCGCCCTCCAGCAGCATGATCTGCCGGTCCACGCCCGGAAAGGCCGAGAACGGCCCAGGGTGCGCAATGGTGGCCACGCTCACGCGCCACCCAAAACCGTCCATGCCCGCGCCGGGCGGCCAGCACGCCAGTTCTCGCGTGCTGCCGCCCCCGTTCTTCCATGGCACCGAAGGTGTGGCGGCCAGGTCCAGAAACTGCATCACGCCCGTTCCCCCTGTGGCACGTCGTTTCCGTCCACCAGCAGCGGGAACAGCGGGTGGTCCATCTCAGCCCCGGCAGGCAGCTCGTCGGCCAGGCCCGGAAACTCGGGCGAGGTCTTCCACGGCCGGGGCGCATGGCGCGTGTCGTCGCCCAGAAAGCGCACCGAGAACACACGGCGGCGGTTGCTGCCCTCCACCCCGCCGGCCGCATGCAGCGTGAGCATGTGAAAACACACCACGTCACCCGGCTCGATCTCCCAGCCCACGATGGGGAAGGCGTTGCGGTCGGCCTCGACGTTGGGCAAGTCCTGCAGGCTGCCCTCGGGGAACCACTTGGCCTGGTTGTCCATGAAGGTGCGCGGCATGAGCCACGGCCCCTTGTGCGAACCGGCCACAAACTCCAGCGTCGCAGCGCGGGACACCGGGTCCACCGGAATCCACATGCTGATGTTCTGCATGCCGTCGATGTTGTAGTACGGCTGGTCCTGGTGCCAGGGCGTGCGCTGGCGCGTGCCCGGCTCTTTGACCAGCACATGGTCGTGGTACAGCCGCACGGTGCGCGACTGCATCAGGCGCTGCGCAGCCAAGGCCAGCGGCGTGTCGCGCACAAAGCGGCCAAACTGCGGGATGTCCTGCCAGTTGCAGAAGTCCTCGAAGAAACGGCCCGGGTCATCCGGCCGGCTGGCCACCTTGGCGCGCGGGCTGGGCGCGTCCAGGTTGGCGTCGATGCCATCGCGCAGCAGCGCAACCTCTTCAGGCGTGAGCAGTTGCTTGATGCAGAGCGCACCATCCCGATCAAAACGGGCAATGTCGTCTGCGGTCAGGCGCTCTTGCAAACGCTGTTGAAAGTGCTGTTGCTGGCGCCGGTCATTGGCAGGTAAAAACGGGGGCATGCGAGGCTGTCTCCTTGTAGGTTGTTGACCGTTGTCTTGCACCATGCCGCCCCCTGGCTCAGGCGCGGGTCAGCACCGCCTGCAGGAAGGAACGCGTGCGCTCCTGCGTAGGGTTGGTGAAGATGGTGGCGGGCTGGCCGGATTCGATGATGCCGCCGCCATCCATCACGACCACCACATCGCCCACCTCGCGCGCAAAGTCCATTTCGTGGGTCACGACCATCATGGTCATGCCTTCACTGGCCAGCAGTTTCATGACCTGCAGCACCTCGCCCACCAGCTCCGGGTCCAGCGCCGAGGTGGGCTCGTCGAACAGCATCACCCGCGGCTCCATGGCCAGCGCGCGGGCAATGGCCACCCGCTGCTTCTGCCCGCCCGACAGGCTGGCGGGCATGGCCGCGGCCTTGTGCGCCAGGCCCACCTTGGCCAGCAAGGCCTGCGCACGCTCCTCGGCGTCCTTGCGCGAGAGGCCGCGCAGCTTGCGCGGGCCCAGCGTGACGTTGTCGAGCACCGACAGGTGCGGAAACAGGTTGAACGACTGGAACACCATGCCCACCTCTTCGCGCAGGGCGTTGAGGTCATGGTCGGGCAGCATGCGGCCGTCCTGCACCAGCGTGCGGCCACAGATCTCGACCGTGCCGCCCTCTGGCTGCTCCAGCCCATTGCAGCAGCGCAAGAAGGTGCTCTTGCCTGAGCCACTGGGCCCGATCACCACCACCACCTGTGACGGCAGTACATCAAAGTCGATGCCATTGAGCACCACATGGCTGCCAAACGACTTGCGCAGCCCCCGGATGCGCACGATGGGCTCGGCGGACTGGCCTGCTCCGTTCATTGCAGATTCTTTTTTCATTGCACCATCCCTCCGGCACGCAGGCGCAACTCCATGCGACGCAGCACCAGCGTCGTGACACCCGTGAGGATGAAATACACCACCGCAATCGCGAGGTACACCTCCAGCGAGCGGTAAGACACGCTGATGATCTTCTGCCCCTCGTGCATCAGATCGTGGATGGTGAGCAGCGACACCAGCGCGGAGTTTTTGATCAGCGCGATGAACTCATTGCCCAGCGGCGGAATCATGCGCACCACTGCCTGCGGCAGCACCACGGTGCGCATGGCCAGACCTGAGGACATGCCGATGGAGCGCGCAGCCTCCATCTGCCCCTTGTCGATGGACTGGATGGCACCGCGCACCACCTCGGACACATAGGCACCCGAGTAAATGCCCAGGCCAATCACGCCGCACACAAACGCGGGCAGCAAGATGCCGAACTGCGGCAAGCCAAAGAACAGGATGAACAGCTGCACCAGCAACGGCGTGCCGCGGATCGCAGCCACGTAGGCGGTGCACAGGGCGTAGACCACGCGGCGCTTGGGGTTCAGGCGGCCAATGCCCACCAGCAGGCCCATGACGCAGCCCAGCAGCAGCGAGGCGGCCGTGATTTCCACGGTGACCAGCGCGCCCGCCAGCAACTGGGGCAATCCGGCCCAGACAGGAGAAAAATCGAGTTCCATGGCTCAGTTCGGCTACGGGAGGCTGTTGTTTACTTGGCAGCGCTGTTGCTGAACCACTTCTTGACGATGGCCGCGTACGTGCCATCGGCCTTGAGCTTGGTGATGGCGCCGTTCACGGCCTTCGTCAGCTCGGGCGTGTCCTTGCGCAGGGCCATGCCGTACTCTTCAGTGGTGAGCTGCTCATCGAGCACGCGCAGGCCTGGACGGGTGCGCACATACTGGAAGGCGGCGGGTTTGCCGGTCACAGCGGCATCGGCGCGGCCGATGTCCACCAGGTTGAACATCTCCTGGTTCTTCTCGACCTCGACACGTTGCACCTTGGGGAATTTCTCGGTCAGGTACGCCACCGACTTGGTGCCCACCTGCACGCTGACTTTCTTCCCATCCAGGTCGGCCAGCTTGTTGATGGCCTTGTTGTCGGCCTTCACCATCACCACCAGGCCACCGGCGTAGTACGAATCGGTGAAGTCCACCACCTTCTTGCGCTCGTCCGTGATGTAGATGGCCGAGACGGCCATGTCAAAGCGCTTGGAGATCAGGCCGGGGATCAGGCCCTTGAAGTCGATGTCCACCCACTCGACCTGCTTGCCCATGGTCTTGGCAATCGCCTCCACCAGTTCGACGTCAAAACCCGTGCGCTTGCCGTTCTCGACAAACTCCATGGGCGGGAACGTGGCATCGGTGCCCACACGCAGCACGTTGTCCTGCGCCTGTGCACCCATGGTGCAAAAGGCTGCGGCGGCCAGGCTGGCCAGAAGAAGATTGCGACGAAGGTTCATGGGGAAAGCTCCTTGGGGAGGGGTGAGGGAATTCAGGGAGGGGTGAGCTGGCGGGAGATGCGCGCTGCGGCGACGACGGTCATGCCGGTGAGCGCGGCCTCCTGCCCCTGGGCTCGCAAGATCGGGGCCATCAGGGTGATGGCTCCGGCGGCCTGCCGGGGAGAGCCGAACACCGGTACGCTGACGCCCCAGACTCCGGCATCCACCTCACCGGAGCTGACGGCGTAGCCGGCTTTGGCTATGCCTTCCAGTTCGGCCAGCGCCGCCTGGCGCTCAGCGGTGCCAGCACCGTAGTGCAGGTCGAGGATGGCGCTGCGTGTGGCCGGTGCCACATGGGCGAGCAGACACTTGGCAGAGGCACCGGCCCGCAAGGGCACGCTGCGTCCTTTTTCAAACGAACAGCGCAGGGCCTGCGTGCTGTCCACCATGTCCAGGCACACCACACTGTCGTTCACGGCCACCACCAGCCCCACGCTTTCGTGGGACTGCCGGGCCAGCGCTTGCATGTCCGGCCGTGCGTGGTGCACCAGGTGCGACGCCATGTCAAAGCCCAGAGCCAGCTGCAGGCTGAGTGGGCCGGGCGCGTAGTGCCCACTGCCCTCCAGCACAAAACCCCACAGCTTGAGCCGCGCGAGCTGCCGGTACAACGTGCTGCGCGCCAGACCCGTGGCCTCCATCAGCTCAGCCGCCGACATGGGCTGGCCGTGCTGCGCCAGTACCGCCAGCACGTGCAGAACACGGTCGGCGGCGGCAACGGAAGTCGGTCCACGGGTGGGCATGGACTCAGTATCAAAGGATTGCTGCGGCATTCAAACCCTGCATTCCCACGGAATGGGAATGCAGTTCCCTTTTTCACATTCCTGTCATTTCCTCACTTTCGACGGGTCACTTCACCATGGGCAGCTTCAGGCCCTGCTTCTTGGCCGTCTCCACAGCCAGTTCGTAGCCCGCGTCGGCATGGCGCATCACGCCGCTGCCGCAGTCATTGACCAGCACGCGCGCCAGGCGCTCGGCCGCTGCATCCGTGCCGTCAGCCACGATGACCATGCCCGAGTGCTGCGAGTAGCCCATGCCCACGCCACCGCCATGGTGCAGGCTGACCCAGGTGGCGCCACCTGCGGTGTTGAGCAGCGCGTTGAGCAGTGGCCAGTCGCTCACGGCGTCGGTGCCGTCCTTCATGGCTTCGGTCTCGCGGTTGGGGCTGGCCACGCTGCCCGTGTCCAGGTGGTCGCGGCCGATGACGATGGGGGCCTTCAGCTCGCCGTTCTTCACCATCTCATTGAAGGCCAGGCCCGCGATGTGGCGCTCGCCCAGGCCCAGCCAGCAGATGCGTGCGGGCAGGCCCTGGAAGGCGATGCGCTCGCCCGCCATGTCGAGCCAGCGGTGCACATGCTTGTTCTCGGGGAACAGCTCCTTGATCTTGGCGTCGGTCTTGCGAATGTCTTCCGGGTCGCCCGACAGGGCTACCCAGCGGAACGGACCCTTGCCTTCGCAGAACAGCGGGCGGATGTACGCAGGCACGAAGCCAGGGAAGTCGAACGCGTTCTTCACGCCTTCGTCAAACGCCACCTGGCGGATGTTGTTGCCGTAGTCCACGGTAGGGATGCCCATGGCCTGGAAGTCGAGCATGGCCTGCACGTGCACGGCGCAGGATTTGGCGGCGGCCTTCTTCAGCACTTCATGCTGGCCCACGTCCTGCTGCGCGGCACGCCACTGCGCCACCGTCCAGCCCGCTGGCAGGTAGCCATTGACGAGGTCGTGGGCCGAGGTCTGGTCCGTCACCAGGTCGGGTTTCAAGCCGCCTGCCTGGGCACGCTTGACCAGTTCGGGCAACACCTCGGCCGCGTTGCCCAGCAGCGCGATGGAGATGGCCTCCTTGGCCGCCGTGTGTTGCTGGATGAGTTCGATGGCGTGATCAATGTCGCGCGCCTGCTTGTCCACATAGCGCGTGCGCAGGCGGAAGTCGATGCTGCTTTGCTGACATTCGATGTTGAGCGACACTGCGCCCGCAAACGTGGCCGCCAGCGGCTGTGCGCCACCCATGCCGCCCAGGCCTGCCGTGAGAATCCACTTGCCCGCCAGCGAGCCGCCAAAGTGCTGGCGGCCTGCCTCGGCAAAGGTCTCGTAGGTGCCTTGCACGATGCCCTGCGTGCCGATGTAGATCCAGCTGCCGGCGGTCATCTGGCCGTACATGAACAGGCCCTTCTGGTCCAGTTCGCTGAAGTGCTCCCAGTTGGCCCACTTGGGCACCAGGTTGGAGTTGGCCAGCAGCACGCGGGGTGCATTGGCGTGGGTCTTGAACACACCCACGGGCTTGCCGGACTGGATGAGCAGCGACTCGTCGTCGTTCAGGTCCTTGAGCGACGCGAGGATCTGGTCAAAGCATTCCCAGTTGCGCGCGGCGCGGCCGATGCCGCCGTACACCACCAGGTCTTGCGGGCGCTCGGCCACCTCGGGGTCGAGGTTGTTCTGGATCATGCGGTAGGCGGCCTCCGTGAGCCAGCTCTTGCAGCTGAGCTGGCTGCCGCGTGGCGCGCGGATCACGCGGCTGGCGTCGTGGCGGGGGTCGGTGTTGGAGGCGGCGGCGATGATGGCGTCGTTGGCGTCGTTGGCGTCGTTGGCGTCGTTGGCGTTCATGGTGGGCTCCTGTGAATCAGTGGGTGTGCGTGGAAAAATCAGGCGAAGCTGGGCAGGCATTGCGTGAGCGCTGCAGGCCATGTGGACTGCTGGGCCCAGGCGCGCATGGCTTCGATGTCGGGGGCGAGGTAGCGGTCCTGCTCCAGGTAGGCCACGCGCTCGCGGATGGCGGCGAATTGCGCTTCGATGAGGGGTGAACTCTTGAGCGAGCGGTCGAACTCCATGCCCTGCGCGGCCGCCATGGCTTCGATGCCGACCATCACGGCCGCATTGCGCACCATGTCGCCCAGGCGGCGCGCGCCGTAGGTGGCCATGGAGACATGGTCTTCCTGGTTGGCCGATGTGGGCAGGCTGGTCACGCTGCTGGGGTTGGCCAGGCACTGGTTCTCGGCGGCCAGCGCGGCGGCGGTGACCTGCGCGATCATGAAGCCGGAGTTCACGCCGCTGTCGCGGATCAGAAACGCTGGCAGGCCGGAGAGGCCCGGGTCCAGCAGCAGCGACAGGCGGCGCTCTGAAATGGCACCGATCTCGGCCACCGCCAGCGCGATGATGTCGGCCACAAAGGCCACGGGCTCGGCGTGGAAGTTGCCGCCGGAGATCACGTCGCCGTTGTCGAACACCAGGGGGTTGTCAGAGGCCGCGTTCGCCTCAATGGTCAACACGCGGGCGGCGTGGTGCAGGTTGTCCAGGCACGCGCCCATTACCTGCGGCACGCAGCGGATGGAATACGGGTCTTGCACACGGCCGCAGTTCGGGTGCGAGGGGTCGATGGCGCTGCCGTTGAGCAGCGCGCGCACGGCCGCTGCCACGGCAATCTGCCCCACCTGGCCGCGCGCTTCGTGGATACGCGCATCAAACGGCTTGACCGAGCCCTTGATGGCTTCGAGCGACAGGCAGCCTGCGACCAGCGCGGCAGCAAACACGCTCTCGGCGCCGAACAACCCGGCCAGCGCCAGCGCGGTGGACACCTGCGTGCCATTGAGCAGCGCCAGCCCTTCCTTGGGGCCCAGCACAAAGGGCTGCAGGCCGATAGAACGCATGGCCTCGGCACCCGGCACCACCTTGCCGTCCACCTTGGCCTGCCCTTCGCCGATCAGCACGCAGGCCATGTGCGCCAGCGGCGCCAGGTCGCCGGATGCACCTACCGAGCCCTTGGCCGGGATCACGGGCAGCACGTTGGCGTTGGCCAGCGCCAGCAAGGCATCCACCAGCTCGGGCCGCACGCCCGAGTGGCCGCGCGCCAGGCTCACGGCTTTGGTCGCCAGGATGAGGCGCACCACATCGTCGGACAGCGGGTCGCCCGTGCCCACGCTGTGCGACAGCACCAAGTTGCGCTGCAGCTCGGCCAGGCGGTCGTGCGCAATCTTGGTGCTGGCCAGCTTGCCAAAGCCAGTGTTGATGCCATAGACCACCTGGTCTTCATCGACGATGCGCTGCACCGTGGCCAGGGATTTCTGCAAACCCGCGCGCGCCGAAGCATCCAGAACCAGTTGCACGGGGCCAGCGTGGATGCGGCGCAGCTCGGTCAGCGTGACGCGGCCGGGGTGCAGGGTGATGGGTGATGCGTTCTGTGTCATGGCGTTGATCCTGTATATACAAGTAGGTACAAGCAAAAAATAGCGAGCGTCAGTTTGTTCGTCAGATGCGGACTGTCAATCCCGCTGCGGTTGCAACTGCCAGTGCCTCCGCGAGAGACACCGAGCAAGAGCCGCCCGCAGCGAGGGTGTTGTCCCCCTTGAGGGGGAAGGCGCGAAGCGACTCAGGGGGTGCTTCATATTCAACCGGCGACGGGGTTGCCGTCGGCTCGGAAGCGGCTGCCCAGGCGGTAACGGGTGGCGGGGTGCAGGCAGCGCACCACGGTGATCGGCACGCCGCGCGACCAGGTGCGGCGGGTAAGAAGCAGGCAAGGCTCCTGCGGAGACATCTCCAGCAGCGCGGCCTGCTCGGCGGTGGGCATGACGGCATCGACCACATGCTCGATCTGGTCGAAGGGCACGTTGCGCACCAGGTATTCGGAAGGTTGCAGTTGCGTGAAGTCCTGCGCGGCGAACTGGGGCACCTGGCGTGGGTTCACGTGGCGGTCTTCCAGCTGCACGGGCAAGCCGTCTTCGCGGTGGATGCACAGCGAGTGGAACACCGACTCGCCCGTGCGCAGGTCCAGCGCGGCCGCCACTTCCAGCGTGGCAGAGGTGCGCTCCACCGCGAGCACGTCGCAGCGGTAGTCGTGCCCACGCTGGCGGATTTCGCTCGCCAGGTTGGCAATCTGCAGCAGCGTGGACTGAGGCTTGTCTTCGGCCACAAAACTGCCCACGCCCGCCACGCGCACGATGCGGCCCTGCTCCACCAGCTCACGCAGCGCGCGGTTCACCGTCATGCGCGAGATGCCGAACTGGGTGACCAGCTCGTTTTCGGACGGCAGACGGTCGCCCGCGCGCCAGATGCCTTCCTGGATCTTGCGCGAGATGTGGTCCTTGACCTGCTCGTACAGCGCCATGGCCTGCGCGGGCGCCGTCACTGCGGCCACTGCCTTGGCGGGCGTGGTGCTGCGCGGTGCAGCAGCGGTGGTACGGCGGGATGGACGGGCGCTCATGGGTGGATGCGGGGCTGGTGCAGGTTCAGATCAGTGCAGGTCCGCCGCCATGGATTCGGCGCGGATCTCTTCGGTGAGGCGCGCCTTGAGGTCCATGAACTCGGGGCTGGTCTTGATCGTGTAATGGCGTGGGTGCGGCAAGTCCACTGCCAGCTCGGTCTTGATGCGGCCGGGCCGGGCACTGAACACGGCCACGCGGTTGGCCATGAAGATGGCTTCGTCGATGTCGTGGGTGACGAAAAGCACCGTCTTGCGCTCGGCCTCCCAGATGCCCAGCAGCAGCTCTTGCATGAGCACGCGGGTCTGGTTGTCGAGCGCGCCGAAGGGCTCGTCCATCAGCAAAATCTTGGGGTCGTTGGCCAGCGCACGCGCAATGGCGGTGCGCTGCTGCATGCCACCCGACAGCTGCTTAGGGAAATGCTGCTCGAAACCGCGCAGGCCCACCTTGGCGATGAAGTACGCGGCGCGCTCTTTTTGCTTTGCTTCGGGCATGCCGCGCTCGCGCAGGCCGAAGCGGATGTTCTGCTCGATGGTGAGCCAGGGGAACAGCGTGTAACTCTGGAACACCATGCCGCGGTCGGCGCCAGGGCCTTCCACTGGCACACCGTCCAGCAGCACTCGGCCGCTGGTGGCGTGGTCCAGCCCCGCGACGATGCGCAGCAGCGTGGACTTGCCGCAGCCCGAGGGGCCGAGGATGGTCACGAAGTCGTTATCACGCACTTCAAAATCAACCGGCTGCAGCGCCTGCGTTCGCTGGCCCTTGGCGGTCTCGAAGACGCGCGAGACGGCTTGGATGGATACGCTGCTCATCGCACAAAACTCCAGGCAAACAGACGGTGGTTGAGCGCCTTGAAGGCGAAGTCGGACACCAGCCCGATGAGGCCGATGATGATGATGCCGAAGATGATCTGGCCGGTGTTAAGCAGCGACTGGCTGTCGGTGATCATGTGGCCGATGCCGCTGGACGAGCCGATCAGCTCGGCCACGATCACATAGGTCCAGGCCCAGCCCAACACCAGGCGCAGGGTCTCGGCGATCTCGGGCGCTGCGCCCGGGATCAGCACGCGCGTGACGATGCCTTGGTGACCCGCGCCCAGCGTGTAGGCGGCCTCCACCAGGTCGCGCCGCGCACCGCCCACCGTCACGGCCACCATCAGCGTGATCTGGAAGACCGAGCCGATGAAGATGACCAGGATCTTCTGCGTCTCGCCGATGCCGGCCCACAGAATCAGCAGCGGAATGAAGGCCGACGCAGGCAGGTAGCGGCAGAACGAGACGAAGGGCTCGAAGAAGGCTTCGATGCCTTTGTACGCACCCATCGCGATGCCCAGGGGCACGGCGATGACGGCGGCCAGGATGAAGCCGCCGAAGACGCGCCACACCGTCATGCCGATGTCCTTGTGAAAGCCGTACTCGCTGAACAGCAACCAGCCCTCTTTGGCCATGGTGACGGGACTGGCCAGGAACGTGGGCGACACGAAGCCGCCCAGCGTAAAGAACGCCCACACCAGCACGAACAACACAAAAAACCCGAAACCCAGCAGCCAGCGTGCACGGGCGCTCACAGGCTCCAGCGGAGCGAGCGAGCGCCGGCGCACCGGGGCTTTGGGCGTGGTCACAGACAGGGGTTGCACAGCAGACATGGCGCGTTCTTCTTCCTGCAATTACTTGATGAAGCTCGCGTCGAACGTGACGGCCAGGTCCTCAGGCGCCTTGCGGATGATGCCGGCCTCCAGCAGGATGGCCGTGGCGTCCTTCATGAACGTGGTCAGCTCGCCCGCAAAGAACTTCTGGTTGGCGGCCTTGTCCTGCCAGCGCAGGAAGGACGAGGACTTGGCGAACTGCTCGCCCGTCTGCTTGACCGCAGCGCCCATGATCTCGTTGGACTTGGCCGGGTCGGCCTTGATCATGTCGAGCGCCTGGAAGTACGAGTTGGCCAGCGCCTGTGCGGCCTTGCCGTTGGCCTTGAGCCAGGTGGGGTCGCAGCCCACGGTGTCCATCACCATGGGGTAGTCGAGCGTAGTGGCCAAAATCTTGCCCGACGCAGGGTTGTCGCGCACGGTGGAGAGGTAAGGCTCGTACGTCATGGCGGCGTCGTTCTGCCCCGCCACGAAGGCCTGTGCTGCAGCCTGTGGCGACAGCGTGGTGGTCTTCACGTCCTTGAGGCTCATGCCGTTCTTGCTCAGCATCCAGGCCAGGCCGAAGTACGGTGCGGTGCCGGGCGCGTCCACGCCGATGGTCTTGCCCTTGAGGTCGGCAAAGCCCTTGATGTCGCCGCGCACCGCGATGCCGTCGGCGCCGTAGGACTTATCCATCTGGAAGATCTGAACGATCGGCACGCCGTTGGCGTTCCAGGCCACATGCGTCTCGACCGTGGTGGCGGCGCATTGGATGGACTTGGAGGCCAGGGCCAGGTGGCGGTCCTTCTGCGGGATCATCTTGATCTCCACATCCAGGCCATTCTTCTTGAAGATGCCGGCCTTGTCGGCCAGCGTGAGCGGTGCAAAACCTGTCCAGCCGGACATGCCCAGCACGATTTTGGTGTCCTGCGCCTGGGCCGGTGCGGCCAGGGCCATCATGCATGCCGTTGCCGCTGCCAGCGACGTCCATTTCACAACCGATCGAGTCATCATCTGCTCCTGTTTGAAGAAAGTACCTTGGCCCAGCCCACTGGAACGCGCCTGCGTACCGGGGGTCATGATGACAGCTTCAGCATACCTGTATATACAGGGTAAACACTAAAAAAGCCGACTCATGCGAGGGGTGCTCATCTTGAGCAAGAACGGGGCCAGGGAAGACGACGACTCCGTCAGTCGCCTCAGGCGATGCGAATTACTCCTGATTTGATAGCTGCCAGGACAATAAATACCTGCACTATTGCGCAAATTGGCTACAAATTTACTTTGGGAGGCTCACCATGGCTGTGGCGTGGCTGCCTCCCCCTGCACCAGGCCTGTGCGCCGGCCGAACCCGCCCGGTGCAACGCAACCCGGCTGCCAAGAGGCCAGCCTGTCTATGCCGCAGGCCGGCGACCTATTCCACCACCGGCAAACGCACGGTGACCGACAGGCCGGGCTCTGCATTGCGCATGTTCAACTGCCCGTCGTGCGCCTGCGCCACCAGGCGGCACAGGTACAAGCCCAGCCCGACACCGCCAGTGGCGCGCTGGCGTGCGGTGTCCGGGCGGTAGAACGCCTGGGCCAGGTGGGGCAGGTGCTCGGGGGGCACACCGCGCCCATGGTCACGCACCTCCAGCTCCAGCACCCTCCCCTCATCCACCAACCGCAGATGCAACTCGGGCGGGAAGGCACCCGACTCGCTGTGGCGCAGGCTGTTGTCCAGCAGGTTGCGCAGCAAAAGGCGCAGGCGAGACCGGTCGAGCCGTACCGCAGGCAAGTCCGGCGCTGCGTGCAAGGCAATGTCGGCGGCGCCCGCATGGCGGGAGCACAGGTCGGCCACCACTTCGCGCGCCAGCTCGGCGACATCGGTGGGCTCGCGGTGCAGCGCCGCATGGCGGCCCGCCAGGCGTTCGCTTTCCAGCAGGTCAGTGATAAGGCCTGCCATCTCGCCCAGGTCGCGCATCAGCGCCAGGCGCTGGGGTTGCACATCGGCCGTTTCGGGAAGCAGTTCGGTGTTCAGGCGGGCCCGCGTGAGGGGGCTGCGCAGCTCATGGCTCATGGCTAGCAACAGTGCACGCTTGGCTTCCAGCATCTGGTGGATGTCGTCCCCCATGGTGTTGATGGTGTCAGCCAGCTGGCCCAGCTCGTCCGGCCGGTGGGCATGCCGCACCGGTATGGGCTGGGCAAAGTTGCCGTTGCCAAAACGCTGCGCCCCCTGGCGAATGTCGTCCAGCGGCCGCAGCAGATGCCGCACGTATACATAGGCCAGCGCCGTGAGCAGCAGCAGCACCGTGAGCGTGCCCCACGCAATGCGCGGGCGCTTGTCCCACGACAATGCGTTCAGTCCGAACTCGATGTGGTAACCATCGGCCGTGGTGCGGCGCAGCAGGCTGTGCCCATTGTCGTCCCCAGCCCAGCGGTCTTCCTGCCGGAACTTGTTGCTCATCCAGTCGGGGTTCTGCTGGTCGGGGTGCGATGCCCAATGGATCTGCGGGCCATCGATGCGCAAGGTCAGCGGCAGGCGGTTGGCAATTGCCTGCGCGCGCTCAATGCTCGGCGGGCTGCCGATCTCGGCCGCCAAGCGGTCCACATAGTCCATCAGCAGCGGCCGCGCAGCCTCGCGCCAGCCCACAGACACGGCCTTTTGCACGCCCCCCATGAAGGTCACAGCCACGGTCACTGCCAGCGCCATGAACACCAGCACCAGCCGAATACGCAGCGAATGCCCTACAGCGTGCCGCGCACGGCGATGCCAGGGACAGTTCGGATCGTGGGGTGGGGTACAAATCTTTCTCATGGAGCAGCGCGGCGCAATGCCAGGGAATAGCCCACGTTGCGCAGCGTCTTGATGCAGTCGAGCGGCTCCAGCTTCTTGCGCAACCGGCTCACCACGATGTCCACCGCGCGGGTATATAGCTCGGCCTCATGGCCGCGCAGCTGGTTCAGGATGTCGTCGCGGCTGAAGACCTTGCCGGGCTCGCGCGCCAGCAGGTGCAACAGGTCGAACTCCGTACCGGTCAGCTCCACCACCACGCCTTGGCGCTGCACGCTGCGGCGGGCTGCGTCGATGGACAGGCCCTCGAACTCCAGCGCGCCAACTGCAGCGCCTTGCCCTGGCGCCCTGCGGCGGCGCAGCACCGTCTGCAGGCGCGCCACCAGCTCACGCGGCTCAAAGGGCTTGGGCAGATAGTCATCAGCCCCCAGCTCCAGCCCCACCACCCGGTCCATCACCTCGCCGCGTGCGGTCAACATCACGATCGGCAGGTCGCCCTGCTTGCGGATGGTGCGGCACAACTCGAATCCATCCATTTCAGGCAGCATCACGTCGAGGATGGCGGCGTCAAAGCCGCCCCCCGTCAATTGAGTCAAGCCATCACTGGGCCGCAGGGCGTGGATCAGTTCCAGTTCAAAACGCTGGAAATACGTGGCCAGGGGAGCGCCCAGTTGCGCGTCGTCGTCAATCAGCAAGATGCGGTGCATGAGCCATTCTCACACCGTCAGGCGCGCTCCCCGTATGCCACCTCGAGCGGAGCACCCACCCCGCACAATGCGCGGTGTCGCACGATGAGTCGGCGCAAACGGCCCTGCGCGCCGGCGTGGAGCGCATCAAAATGGTCGGCGGCCGCCAGCAGGGCTGGCAGGGTGTGGGCCGCCACGGAAGGCTGGCGGGCGACCAAGCCCATCGCATGCTCCCGGTCAAAGCGTGGTCCCCATACGAGCGACATCAGCTCATCGTGAGGCTCCGGCATGCCCGACAGCAGCGCAGGCCCGTGCACACGCACGCCCTGGGCCAAGCGGTGAATAGGTTCCAGCGTGGGTGACATGCGATGCTCCTCGCCCATCACCCGCGGGCCATCCAGCCCTTGCGCCGCTGCATCAGCTCGCGCACTTGTTGCTGTTGGTCCGGGTTCAGGCTGTCATAGAAGTCAGCCATTGCATTGACCACGGCGGGACTATGGGCCTGCACCGCACGCGTCTTGTCTTCGAGCAGAGACTGCGCCCGCGCCCGATCAAACTTGTCGCCAGCCACAATGGCCTGCACCTCGGCTCTGGGGTCTGCGGTCTTGCCAATGAACGCAGCACGTTGCGCTTCCAGTTGGTCAGCCAATGCATTGAGCTTGGTCTTTTGCGCCTCGTTCAGATCCAGCTTGCTGCTCACCCGATCTACCACCTTGCCGCGCACTTCCGCCATCCTTTCTGCGCTCATCGGGCCGCGCTGGTGGTGCCCGCTGGAGCAGGCCGTCAGCCCCCCCACCGCAATAGACGCACCAAAAATGCCCATCAGGGTTTTCTTGATCCAGGGTTTCATGATGCAGTCCTTTCAAAGACGGTATGGAACATGACCCTGATGGTGCCCGCGGCGGCCCAGAACGTCGTCTCGACCCAGTTTCGGTTTATTTCATTTTGTTTCTTGGCCGCCCCGGCGAGATACGCTGGCCGGTATTCGGACATGCAGATGGGAGAGTGCTATCCGATTTCGCCCAGGGATCGCAGCGCGACGCCCTGGATATACGGCAACAGCATCATTGCGATATGGAGCCAGTGCCTCACAGGCGAGGCCATTTCGGAAGGCAGAAAGCAATTTGCGCTGTGCCAACGAGGCGAATGACGGCGAAAACCTTGCTATGCAGGAAAAATTGGGGAAAAGAAAAACCCCCAACCGTGACCGGTTGGGGGTTTGTATTTGGTGGAGCTGGCGGGAGCCAATTTTGAGAATGTCTCCCTCTCCACAAACCTTTGTAAATCAATAACTTAGAGGCAGCCTACAAAACTCCACTACGTTTAGAACCGGGGGAAGGTTGAAAAAGTGTCTCCCCTGATTGTGCCCCGTAGTGTCTCCCCTGCCAACCTCCACCGCACTCGCTCTGCTAGCGAGTGCGGGACCACCGGTCAAGCTGATATAGGGAGTCTGCGACATGTGCGGACGCCGGTTCAATTCCGCTTATAAGGGGGCATCCAAGATAGCTCTATTGGCCTTCAACTGTGCTTCAATTCGCGCAATTTTCAAATCAAACTCTTTTGCCACCTCGTCTGTTTGATTCGGGGGAATTTTTGTTTTTATAAATACAAAAATCGGAACAATTATTGACAAGAATAACGAAATAAAAGCCACAACTCTAGACTCGAATTTTATTACAAATGCTATACCTATAAAGAAAATAATAAATGAAATCAATATGCTCATCATCAGTCTTCCCGACCTCGCTCCTTCCCACTTTTTTCGCTCCCTCTTCATCGCAGCTAATTTTTCAGTCCGAGCATTTAACAATTCACTATTGAGGCGAGGAATAGCCAATTCCGCAGCAGTTCGGTCGGTACCTTTCTGAACCGCATGAATAGCAGCGGTGAATTTTTTTAGAGAAATAATTCCGCCAGAACGCTCTACAAGTTGTTGGATTCCGCAATAACCACAAACAAAATTTTCAACGTCATCACCGATTTGCAAAGGTGCCGAACATCCCGCACATAGCAATTTTATGATAGTCATATGGCGAGTCCTTACTCCATTAAATTACTCTATATTTTTCAATATCACCACCAGCAACTTTAATTTCCTTTATCCATTTAGGATTGGGGCCCTTGCCGCCATGCCAAGTGTTACCATTGCCGTCACGATATTTAACAATCAGTTCGGTCTTTATTTTTGCAGCTTTCTTAGGTTTCGATGGTGTGACAGTAGCGCCAAATACATCAATTGCGGTAAAACCATAGTCGGCTATTTGCTTTTTAAGCGCTACCAGTTTGGCATCACGGTTTGCCGCACGGATTGCAGCAAGTTGAGCTTCAACCTCTTTAAGCGCATCCATACGCTTCTTGTGTTCTGCCTCCAACTTTGCCAACTGAGCTTCGTTAGTGTCTTCTACCATGGGGCCTCCTGAGTGATAGAGAGCACTGTAACACGCGCTAACAATCAGGAAAAGTCCAATTCAAGCCCAGGTACGAGATTAGACGTGTCTGCAACAGCGATAGGCGCAATGGACTGCTGAGGATACATGTAGCCATACGTTGTAGCGCGGTACTCTGAAATAGCAAATGTGCAGCGGCTAAAAATTGTCCCGCACAATTTTTCTTTCTCAACTTCTGTGGTCGTTGGTTTAAGCAATTTTGCAAGTTTTTTTGCATGCTTTTCTTTAATTAGTACGACTTCGCATTTAATTGTCTCGTCACACATACGCAAAACCATGCGCTCCGTTGTTCCTGGTCGCGCAGTTTCGTTACGTGCGGCGCGCAGGATGAAAGCAAGGCCCGCTCTTTCATTGCTTGGGCTGGTTGCAATCATGTGATGTGATTGGGGATACTCAATCAACACGCGTCTTGGGTCAACGGCCTTTTCCATGCCTTCCGGGCGCTTCCAGTTGCTAGGGCAAGGAATACCAAGCTTGTTAGCCAATTGACCGACATTCCAGCGGTCACGGCCTTGAATTGCCTTGGCAGCTCTAATCCAGTCTTGTCCGGCTCGTTTGTTACCCCTAGCGCTCAGGTCTAGTAACTGAAACAGATTTTTTAGGTCGCTCTTGCTTTCCTTTTTCGTGTCATGTGCCGCGATTTCTTTTGCGACGTAGCAGGGGTCAAAGTCGCCCTCTTTTTTCAAATCTACGCCGTGACTATTGCAGCTTAGGCGAAACTGCTTTAAGGCTGCTTTCCAGCGCTTTAAGGCTGCTTCTTGGAATTTTTCAAGGTCTACTGCGGGGTTATAGGTTAGCAAGTCGTGAATGTGGACATGGAGCCCGTTGGAGCCCACGGGGGTTTCGATAGCACGAACCCGGCCAATACTTCCAATTTTTTTGAAATCACGCTCCATTGATTTTCTGAATACATCCAGCGCCAAGAAAAAATTCTTGGCGAATTCAGTCCAGTCTGAATCTCTGCGGTGGTGTGCCGTCAATGTGAGCAGGGCAACACGCATTTTTTTGCTCTTGACTGCCGGTAGAAAGGCTTCATCAATCCAATTTCTGAGATGAGATGCCTTGAAGCCAGAACAATGAGGACAAAGATGTGCATTGCCGCACTGGGCTACATCATGCATTCTGGCGATAGTTGCAATTTTAGTATTCCAGACGTTATTGACTTTTTCTTTTACTGACTTTTTTTCAACCGCAATGATTGCGGTATTTGGATGTTGGCTGTTGTGTGCCTTGGCTCGTTGACATAGCTTTAAACCGTCGCCAAGGATATTTTTCCCGGTTTCTAAATAATCGAGGGTGAGAAGTCGAGATGCTTGGTGTTGTCTAATTGCAGTGACGTTGTATTTCATGGGTTGATTCCTTTGCAGTTGCAAAACTGAAAGAAACTTTTTCACTTACCCTTGAACACACTTGACAATTAGGTTGTAAAAACTAAAATATTAGGTGAAGGAGATTGATGAGTAGTTGGTTTACTTGTCAGTCTTGGGCAAATCGAGTTGGCGCTTGATTTGCTCCGATTAAATTATCAAATTTGAACAGGAAAGTCAAGAACGCCGGGTGTGCATTTAATGCGCATCCGGTTTTTCTTTTTCACCCCACTCGATTCTTCATTTTTACCCGTAATGTGATATCAGAAATATATGAAGCCACGGAGAAAAAAATCCGCTCGAATCCGCATGATTATTGAGGTTGTGGGGATTTGTGTGGCGCTAATACAATTATTCCCTAGGCGCTGCGCCCCCCAGCCCTTCCGGGCAGGGGCCCCCCGCAATGGTGTCAACATAAATAGCATTGCACACAATATTACAAAGTGTTATGATGCGCGAATCCGCCAACAATGGAAAAAAATATGCTATTACGTATATCGGTAGTCTTGATTTCTTTGGCTAGTGCGCCAACATTTGCGCAAACAATGTACAAATGCGGAAATACTTTTAGTCAGACTCCTTGTGCAGCGGATGCACAAAAAATTGAAGTTAAACCTTCGACTGCTGTTGATTGCTCAAATTATCAACACATTGGAACAGAGGCATGTAGGGGGAAAAGTAGTTCGAGCAATATAATCAAAGACATTGATAGTGCGCGCGCGAAAGTACAGAAGCAAATTGATTCAATGCCGCCAACTTTGCCACCCAGTACAGAAGTTATAGAGGCGAACAAGAAGCGTTGTATTGCTCGCATTACAGCAATGCTAAAAGACCCAGAGTCCGCACGAATTGGCGAAATAACTCGTTCTGCTGGACCGGCGCCTGACTATCAAACTAATTTAGGCTGGTTTCCTAGCATTACTTATACGGTCACAATCAATGCAAAGAATAGCTATGGTGGATACACTGGTGCCAAGACTTGGGGCTGTTCTTTTGATTTGCAAGAAAAAGAGATAATTAAAGCTCGTTCGTATGAATGAGTAGGTGCAGGATGGCCCCCAGCCCCCACGCCCTAGCGTGGAGGAGCATTGTCCAGAAAATAGAAAAGCGGCTCTTAGGCCGCTTTTTTGCTGTTTTGCAAATTCACTAGAAAAGGTAAAGCCCCATTTCTGGGGCTTTATGCATTCACCCAAACGGTGATGGACGTATCCGCATACATGCGGCAAACCTGCTTTTCAGCAGTGCAAGCTAATCTATTTTCTTCTCAATCGCCTCAATGAGCGATAAACATAATTTATTAAATTAACCTACACCAACAAAATATCAAATAAAATTAGTTGCGTCAAGTTATTTACATGTGCAGTGAAAAACAATTTGATTGGTCGTGCGTGGATTCTTGGGTAGGGTTGCAACCGACCGTCCAATCTACGGCGGGCGTGGCTTGTTCACGCTCCTGTTCTTCTTCTAATTTGCGTTCACGTTCTAATTTTTGAGAGTGCGCTAATAGTGCTTGCGCTTCGGCTTCCCAAAGTTTGGCATTGTGGCTAACAATGGCGTTGTACTGCACAATAAGCGCCAATGAATTTTTGTCGCCTAGGATTTTTTGATAGATGGTTTTATTGTGCTCTATGTCGGATAAAGCTTTTTTAGCTCGTGCTAGCTCCAAGTCGTAGCGCTCAATCTTTTCTGTACCCAAGCCAATTTTTGCAAAAATTCTTTGAGTTCGGGTCGGCTCATCGGCTAAAAGCTCATCATATTTTTTATGCCATTGTTTGGATAGTTGCTCTAATTTCTCACGTTTTTTAAGTGTTTCTTGATGCTTCTGATAGGCGATTTCGCAGGCATGAGGTATTTTTTTGCGTTTAAAGGGGCTTTCTGGCTCCGCTAGTGGGGCAGCCCCAATCCTTTTTATATCGACGCTTTTAGAGGCGTCTGGCGCGTGTGTGCTTTCTGGGGTTGCCAAAATTGAAGCGTTAGAAAGCTCCGCTTTCAACAGCTCGGATTTATTTTCATATGTGGCGACGTTAGCAAGATGTATTTTTACTTGTGCGTTTTGCGCGGTAATTGCATTGCGGTAGTCTTTGCCTGCTTGAATGGGAATATGTTTCGTTGGAATGTGGCCTTCAATTTTTTCGGAAAATTTTCCCTCGTAGACATAGAAATCTGAGCCAAGCTTTTCTGCGTGCTCGTTGACGATGTTGCAAATAGCCTCCCTAAGCTTTTTGACCTCGCCAGTTTTCATATCATCGAGAATTCGGGTCTTTTTCCCGAAATTGCCGCTCTCATCCACCGTGCGGGTGGTGAACATCATATGAACATGATTATTTCTATCATGACGGTCTGGGCCATGAATTGAAGCGCCAACGGCTACGCCGTAGGTATCGCGCAAGTGTTGCGCGATGTCGCGGACGCATTCGCGCCGCTCGTCATTTGTCCACTCATCGGGAAGGGGGAGCATCAACTCACGGGCAACGGTCGAATTCTTACGATTCTCTGATAACTCGGCTTTATTCCACAATTCCGAAATGTCGTCAGCACCAATTAGGATAGTTTCAACGTGCCCGCCCTTGCGGGTGTAGTCATGAATTAACCCTGTGGTTTGGTCAATTAGCTTTACACAAGCGCGATAAGCCGCAGCAGCCACAGCACTGCGCCCAGCGCTACGCGATATCGTTTGTAGAGACGGAGTAAACCACGTAGCGAGGGATTTAGACATGGGCTAAATCCTTCATAGGTTGCGAAGCAACGCCCCCGGCAGGGCGAACGGCTAACTCCCCCTTGTGGGGAGTTTGCATAAGTGAGCCCTTGCAGGGGGCTAATTGAAGATTACTTAGGTTCTTCGATAGCAACATGATTTAATTTCTACCATTTCAGAATAGCAGAAAAAAATCACAAAACGCCAAATTTATTAGATTTCTATTTAAATAGTGCTAATCTAATTTCATCAAAGGGAGCGAAAGATGAAATTAGATGATATCAAAACAAAGATAGAAAAAATCGAAAAAGAAAAGAAACAACTTGCAACGCGTCAACAACAATTGCAAGCCATCATGAATAAAAAGAAGAAAAGCGAGGACACTAGAAGAAAAATTGTCCTAGGCGCACTCATCCTAAAAGAATTGGAAAAAAATAAAGGCCTACAAACGTACGTTGTAGGCCTTCTCAAAAATCTTATAGAGAGAGACAGAGAGCTATTTTCTGATTTGGTTCAATCAAAAGAGTCGGAAGATAATGCTAGCTCATGATTTCAGCCCAATCGCCAGGGTGCACCATAATTAAATCGACATCCTTTTTTTCTGTGGTCTTCTTCATCCGCTTCTTTTTTCCAACATCTAGTTCTTGATATTTGTGAAAGACAATGCCGGGATAGTCTAGGCGGTCAATTACGCGCTTCATGCTAGCAATTGAAAATTCACCAGTATATGTATCTGTGTGAATATCATACTGGCTTCTTCCAGCGGTCAAAGCATGCGCAACAGAATGTCCAGCAATACGACGCAAAACTAATGCCTCTGGAATTCTCTCTTTCAGAATTGTCTCTTCTGCTAAGCCAGAATTGTCAATGATGGCCTGCGAAAGCGATGTGATGAATCGATGACGAAATGAATGAAATACAACAGCGGGGTCATCAATTTTCAAAAATTCCCGCAAATACTTGGTATTAAACCACTGACTTGGGGCCTTACCGTATTTATCTGCTTTCGCTGGATTGATGCCAAATAAATTCGATACACCTTCTTTTTTCTTTTTCTCAACATAGCTTATGAAACCAAGGTCAATCAATTTTTGATGAACGGGAATCACTCGGCGCGATTCTTCATTTTTCAGCGATTTAGAATCCTCCCCATCATCCAAAGCGGCCGTAATTTTTATAAACCAAAGGCCGTCTTTGTCTTTTTCAATGTCCGATGGTGATAATTGCGCCAATTCATTGACTCTTGCCCCTGTGAATGCTGCGAGATGAATTACCCAATATTGATAACTCCGATTGTAATTGGCATTTTTATAGTAGTCTGAGTCGAAGATTTTTTGAAGCTCTTCTCTATTGAATGCCCGACGCGTTACACCCTTGCGCGCTTTGGGTGTCTTTGCTTTAAAACCATCCAGCAATGTCGGATTGATTGCATACTGTCTTTTGCAAAATTCCAAAAAATTCGTTGCGGTGACAATGTAGCCATCTAATGTATTTTGTGTAATAGCCTGGGCAGGCTTCTCATTGTTGTCAAGAAGCAGCTTTGCTTTTGAGCGCCTAATCACTTCATCAAATGTTAGATTGATGGCGTACCGCAATTTATGAATATTCTTAGGATAGTACGCTAGCATTTTCTTGAATTCTTCAAGGTCTGCCGGAGTCAACGTCCCTACCTGTCTCTTGGCGAAATGTTCAAGAAATGGCTTTAAGCGGGTTCTAATTTGCGGAACCTTCTTCACACCTATTTCTTTTTCTGTTGCGCGGTCGCTCTCGTAATCTAAGTACTCCTTGATGAACTTAGCAACGGTCTTTTTGGCAGCCAATGCCAGCCTGCCCGGTTCATTGATTTTTGCATCGTGGGAGGTGTTGAGTGCCACTTGGCTGAGGGGGCGGTTCTCTTGGCGATTCATGGCCTCCAAGAAGTCGCCAATGGCCGGGACGTCTTCGGGCTTGATGTCCGTAAAGCGCCACTCTCCGGATTCGTCTTTGTGCGCATTGAAGGGAATCGGCGGAAAGGGCTTTTGAGTCGTCATGTTGCGGCGCATGTAGTCGATGAGCGCTTGACGCTCCGGCCTGACATTCTGCAACAAGTACGACTCAAACAGGACGCGCAAACGCCTCGCCAGCGCTTTTGCGTGGCGGGGGTCTTTGGTCAAGGTAGACAACTTGAAATCCCTACTATCAGTAGGGTTTCTTTTGTCGTTCGGGATGACGAAACGGGCGAAGAACACGCCGTTTCGGGACTTTATGAGGTACGCGGATGACTGCATGAGAGGCTCCAAAGTGTGCCCCCTGGTGTCTCTGTGCAGTGTTTTTGTCTCTACGCGCCTAAAAACCCTTAAGAATCAATGACTTACAAATATGGTGGAGCTGGCGGGAATTGAACCCGCGTCCGCAAGCCTTCGTCAGGCAGATCTACATGTTTAGCGGTCTGATTTGGATCTCGCTACCCATGTCGCGCAGTCGCACGCTACATGGGCCGCCAGCACCCTATTTTCTCGCTCCCACCCAAGGTACCCGGATGGAAGCCAGCCCATGTAATTATCCTTGCAGCCGGGAGGCACTGATTGCTCAGAACCCCCTTGCCCAGCCCATCGGCCAACTGTTGCAAGGCTCACTGGCAATTAAGCAGCGAGTGCGAAACGTTCGTCGTTTGCAGTTAGTTTGTTAAATCGAGATTTACGAGCGTGACTCAAGCTCGACATGCACCACACTGATCCCGAACCCACGTCGAAACCAGGACAGCCCCTAGGATTCCTATTTTAGGCGCTCGCGAGCAATTGCAAGAGCTCGGCTGGAGATTTAATTGCGGCGTGCGCGCCCCACTCCGCAGGGTCGGCCTTGGCGCCCAAGTAGCCGTAGGTGGCAGCCACTGTACCCATACCTGCCGCCAGGCCCGCCACGATATCCCGCTCGTCATCGCCCACGTAGATGCAATGCTCCGGGGGCACGCTCAAGCGCGCAGCAGCTTCGAGCAACGGTGCAGGGTGAGGTTTGGCATGTGGCGTTGTGTCGCCACTGACCACGGCCGACGCGGTGGCAAACAGAGGAATGGCCTGGGTCAGGGGTTCGGTAAAGCGGGCAGCCTTGTTGGTTACCACGCCCCACGCCATGTTCCGCCCGAGAATCTGACGGACCAATTCAGGCACACCTTCAAAAATGGTGGTCTGCGCTGTCATGCGGGATTCGTAGTTCACAAAAAACTCTTCGCGCATGACGGCAAACTCAGGGTGATCCGGCCCCATGCCAAAGGCTTCTGCGAGCATGCCACGGGCCCCCGCCCCCGCCATGGGACGATATCGATCCAGAGGCAACGAAGGCAAACCTCGGTCGGTACGCATCTTGTCTGCGGCCGCCCCCAAGTCAGGGGCACTGTCGATCAGGGTGCCGTCCAGATCAAACAGGACTGCACGAATGCCATGAAAAACGGTAGCCATATCAGCCCACGCGACGCGCGGCAAACAGGTAGTTGACGCTGGTGTTGGCGCTGAGCCAATAGCGACGTGTCAGGGGGTTGTACTCCAGCCCCCGGGTGTGCAGAACGTCCAGGCCCGCATTGCGGCAATGGCCGGCAAGCTCACTGGGGCGGATCATCTTGGCGTATTCGTGGGTGCCACGCGGCAGCATATTGAGCACGTACTCCGCGCCCACAATGGCCAGCATAAAGGCTTTGGCATTGCGGTTGATGGTGGAGAAGAACACCCAGCCACCGGGCTTGACCAGGGTGGCGCAAGCGCGAACCACCGAGGCAGGATCAGGCACATGCTCCAGCATTTCCATGCAGGTCACCACGTCAAACCCAGCGGGTTGCTCCAGGGCCATCGCCTCAGCGCTGATTTCGCGGTACTGCACGTTTTGGGTTCCGGCCTCCAGAGCATGCAGTTGCGCCACACGCAGCGCCTTGGTTGCCAGATCGATACCGACCACATCGGCACCTTTACGTGCCATAGAGTCAGCCAAAATGCCACCGCCACAACCCACGTCCAGCACACGTTTGCCGGTCAAGGCGCTCAGTCCATGGATCCAGTCAAGCCGCAAAGGGTTGATTTGGTGCAAAGGGCGAAATTCGCTATCGGGATCCCACCACCGGTGGGCCAGTTCCGAAAACTTGGCCAGTTCGGCCGGATCTGCATTGACGGTTTCGATCATGTCGCTGATTGTCCATGAAGGTAGGGGATGAAAATCCCCAGACGCAAAAAAGCCCCGCGAACGGGGCTTTTTAGTGAAGCAATCCGAAGATTACTGCGCGGCGCGGGTGCCGACCACTTCGATTTCCACGCGACGGTTCTTCGCACGGCCTTCGGCGGTCTTGTTGTCAGCCACAGGTTGCTTTTCGCCCTTGCCTTCGGTGTACACGCGGTTCTTTTCGATGCCCTTGGACACCAAGTAAGCCTTCACGGCTTCAGAACGACGCACCGACAGCTTCTGGTTGTAAGCATCGGAGCCGACGGAGTCAGTGTGACCCACGGCAATGATCACTTCCAGGTTGATGCCCTTGACCTTGGAAACCAGGTCGTCCAGCTTGGCCTTGCCTTCTGGCTTGAGGACCGACTTGTCGAAGTCGAAGAAGGCGTCAGCGGCGTAGGTCACCTTGGTGGCGACTGCAGGAGCTGGTGCTGGTGCTGGTGCAGGGGCGGCGGCGGGTGCTGGAGCAGCAGCAGGAGCTGGTGCAGCGGCAGGTGCGGGGGCAGCGATAGCGCCATCGCAACCAGCGGCAGCCGTAGCAGGCGTCCAGTTGGCATCGCGCCAGCAGTATTCGTTGGTACCGTTCTTCCAGACCAGTTGGCCAGAAGCATCGCGCCAGTTGTCAACGGTTTGTGCGCCAGCGGCGGTTGCGAGCGCTGCAGAGGCAAACAACATCGCCACTTTGTTCAGTTTCTTCATGGTTCTCCTCTTGGGGAAAAAGCCGCAGCCGCGCTGCGAATCAGGACGCCTGGGGTGACCACCACCCTAAGCGTTCAAACGATTGTGCCATACGTAACAGGGCAAAAGCTGCGCGTGCTGGTCGGGGCCCGTAGGACAAAACCTGAATTGCTTCGATATGTTGCGCCGTCGCTACACGGTCTTACGCCTAAAATGGCTCTCCTTTGCCGTCCCCGCCGTCCCAATGACCCAGTTTGCCAAAGAAACCCTGCCGATCAGCCTCGAAGAAGAGATGCGGCGCAGTTACCTCGATTACGCGATGAGCGTGATCGTGGGCCGTGCACTGCCCGACGCGCGCGACGGCTTGAAGCCGGTGCACCGTCGCGTACTTTTTGCGATGCATGAGCTCAACAACGACTGGAATCGACCTTATAAAAAGTCGGCCCGTATCGTTGGCGACGTGATCGGTAAATACCACCCGCATGGTGACTCGGCGGTGTACGACACCATCGTGCGGATGGCGCAGGATTTTTCGCTGCGCCATATGCTGGTAGACGGACAGGGCAATTTCGGATCGGTGGACGGCGATAACGCTGCGGCAATGCGATACACCGAAATCCGCCTGGCCAAGATTGCGCATGAAATGCTGGGAGATATCGATAAGGAAACTGTCGATTTCGGACCCAATTACGATGGCAGCGAGAAAGAACCGCTGGTATTGCCCAGCAAGCTGCCCAATTTGTTGGTGAATGGATCGGCAGGTATTGCGGTGGGTATGGCCACCAACATCCCGCCCCACAATCTCAACGAAGTGGTCGATGCCTGCCTGCACATGCTGCGCAACCCCGAGACGACCATCGACGAGTTGATGGAAATCATCCCGGCCCCCGACTTCCCAACGGCCGGCATCATTTACGGCATCAATGGTGTGAAGGATGGCTACCGCACCGGGCGCGGCAAGGTGGTGATGCGTGCCAAGTGCCACTTTGAGGATATTGATCGCGGTCAGCGCCAGGCGATCATCGTGGACGAGTTGCCCTACCAGGTCAACAAGAAGACGCTGCAGGAGCGCATGGCCGAGCTGGTGCACGAAAAGAAGATCGAAGGCATCAGCCACATCCAGGATGAATCCGACAAGTCGGGCATGCGCCTGGTGATCGAACTTAAGCGCGGTGAAGTGCCCGAGGTGGTGCTGAACAACCTGTACAAGCAGACGCAGCTGCAGGACACGTTCGGCATGAACATGGTGGCGCTGATCGACGGCCAGCCCCGCCTGTGCAACCTGAAGGACCTGATCAGCGTCTTCTTGCAGCACCGCCGCGAAGTGGTCACCCGCCGCACGGTGTTCGAGCTGCGCAAGGCACGCGACCGTGGCCATGTGCTGGAAGGCCTGGCCGTGGCCCTGGCCAACATCGATGACTTCATTGCCATCATTCGCAATGCACCCACGCCGCCCGTGGCCAAGGCCGAACTGATGGCCCGCCCCTGGGACAGCAAGCTGGTGCGCGAGATGCTCACCCGCACGCGCGCCGACGGTGGTGTGATCAATGCTGACGACTACCGCCCCGAAGGCTTGGAAAAAGAATTCGGCATGGGCCAGGACGGCCTGTACCGCCTGTCGGAAACGCAGGCCCAGGAAATCCTGCAAATGCGTCTGCAGCGCCTGACGGGCCTGGAGCAGGACAAGATCGTGGCCGAGTACAAGGAAGTCATGGCGGTCATCGAAGACCTGCTGGACATCCTGGCCAAGCCCGAGCGCGTGTCGGTCATCATTGGCGACGAGCTCACATCCATCAAACAGGAATTCGGCCAGCACAAGCTGGGCGCTCGTCGCTCGATCGTTGAATACAGTGCGCAGGACCTTTCCACCGAAGACCTGATCACGCCCACCGACATGGTGGTGACGCTCAGCCATACCGGCTACATCAAGAGCCAGCCGCTGTCCGAGTACCGCGCCCAAAAGCGCGGCGGCCGCGGCAAGCAGGCCACGGCGACCAAGGAAGATGACTGGATCGACCAGCTCTTCATCGCCAACACGCACGACTACATCCTGTGCTTCTCCAACCGGGGCCGCCTGTACTGGCTCAAAGTGTGGGAAGTGCCCGCAGGCTCGCGCGGCTCGCGCGGTCGTCCCATCGTCAACATGTTCCCGCTGCAGGACGGCGAGAAGATCAACGTCGTGCTGCCGCTCACCGGCGACATGCGCAGCTTCCCGGCCGACCGTTTCGTGTTCATGGCCACCAGCATGGGCACCGTCAAAAAGACAGCGCTGGACGAATTCAGCAACCCGCGCAAGGGCGGCATCATTGCCGTCAACCTAGATGACGGCGACTACCTGATCGGCGCAGCCCTCACCGATGGCAAGCACGACGTGATGCTGTTCAGTGACGGCGGCAAGGCCGTGCGCTTCGACGAAAACGACGTGCGACCGCTGGGCCGTGCAGCGCGCGGTGTGCGCGGCATGATGCTGGAAGACGGCCAGAGCGTGATCGCCATGCTGGTCGCCGAGGACGAGACGCAGAGCGTGCTCACTGCCACCGAAAATGGCTACGGCAAGCGCACCAGCATCGTCGAATACACCCGCCACGGCCGTGGTACGAAGGGCATGATCGCCATCCAGCAAAGCGAGCGCAACGGCAAGGTCGTGGCCGCCACGCTGGTGCACGCGGACGACGAGATCATGCTGATCACCGACAAGGGTGTGCTGGTGCGCACCCGCGTGAGCGAGATTCGCGAGCTGGGCCGCGCCACGCAGGGCGTGACGCTGATCGCGCTGGACGAAGGCTCCAAGCTCAGCGGCTTGCAACGCATCGTTGAGAACGACGCCAATATGACGGATGCAGAGACCGATAGCGAAGGAGGTGCTGACAGTGGTGACTCCTCCGCACCTGAAGCCCCCGACGCCTGACCACCGCAGGGCGTGAAGACGCCCCGAAAACGCTATCAAAAGCGGAGCATCAGGCGCTTATTGAATAAGCGCCTGATGCATTTTTAGCCTTGAACATGAAACGCCCTTACAACTTCTCCGCTGGCCCCGCCGCCATCCCCTCCGAAGTCCTGCAACAAGCCGCCGCCGAGATGCTGGACTGGCACGGCAGTGGCATGGGCGTGATGGAAATGAGCCACCGCGGCAAGGAGTTTCTGTCCATCTATGAAAAGGCAGAGGCCGACTTGCGCGAGCTGCTGGCCGTGCCGTCGCATTTCAAGATCCTCTTCATGCAAGGCGGTGGCCTGGCTGAGAACGCCATCGTTCCACTCAATCTGTCGCGTGCAGGGGTGGTCGATTTTGTGGTGACCGGCAGCTGGAGCCAGAAGTCACAAAAGGAAGCGCGCAAGTACGCTTCAGAAGTCAACATCGTCGCCACCACCGAAGACACGGGCTTCACCACCGTGCCCGACCCGGCCGCCTGGACGGTCAGCCGGGGCGCGAGCTACCTGCACCTGTGCAGCAACGAAACCATCAACGGCACCGAGTTCCACCAGTTGCCCGACCTCAAGGCGCTGGGCAGCGATGCGCCGCTGGTGATCGATTTCTCTTCGCATGTGGCGTCGCGGCCCGTGGACTGGAGCCGCGTGGGCCTGGCTTTTGGCGGCGCTCAAAAGAACCTAGGGCCCGCTGGCCTCACACTGGTGATCGTGCGCGAGGACCTGCTGGGCCACGCCCTGCCCGCCTGCCCCAGCGCCTTCGACTACAAAATCGTGGCCGACAACCAGTCCATGTACAACACGCCACCCACCTGGGGCATCTATATCGCCGGGCTGACCTTCCAGTGGCTCAAGCGCCAGACGGAAGGCGGCTTGAGCGGCGTGGCCGCGATGGAGCAGCGCAACATTGCCAAGGCCACGCTGCTCTACAACGCCATCGACCAATCGCAGCTGTATGTGAACAAAGTGGCGGCCAACTGCCGCTCGCGCATGAATATCCCGTTCTTCTTGCGTGACGAAAGCCGTAACGATGCCTTCCTGGCCGGGGCCAAGGAGCGCGGTCTGCTGCAGCTCAAGGGCCACAAGTCCGTGGGCGGCATGCGTGCCAGCATCTACAACGCCATACCACTGGCGGGTGTGCAGGCGCTCGTGGACTACATGCGAGAATTTGAGCAAAAGCACGCCTGAGCGTGCATCCGTCAAGACAGCAACAGAAAACGGCTCCCAGAGCACGCACCGCGACCCCACCGTCCATGAACAATCCGCAAGCCTCACCCGACCTCGCCAGCCTGCGCGTGCAGATCGACAGCATCGACCAGCAACTGCTCACGCTGCTGAACCAGAGGGCGTTGGTGGCCGAGCAGGTGGGTGAGGTCAAGAAGCGTGAGGGCACGCCCTTCTTCCGCCCCGACCGCGTGGCGCAGGTCATCGATAAGATCACCAACGCCAACCCCGGCCCGCTCAAGGGCCCGCATGTGGCCGCCATCTGGCGCGAGATCATGTCCGCCTGCCTCGCCCTCGAATCGCCGCAGCGCGTGGCCGTGCTCGGTCCCGAGGGCACATTCTGCGAACAGGCCGCCATCGAATTCTTCGGCGGTGCGGCTGACCTCATGTATTGCGCCAATTTCGACGAGGTGTTCCACGCCACGGCGGCGGGCAGCGCGCAATACGGCGTGGTGGGCGTGGAGAACTCCACCGAAGGCGTGGTCACCCGCTCGCTCGACCTGTTCCTGCACACCCCCACGCACGTGGTGGGCGAAGTCAGCCTGCTGGTACGCCACAACCTGCTGCGCACCAGCAATTCGCTGGACGGCATCGAGGTGGTGCTTGCGCACCCGCAAGCCCTGGCCCAATGCCAGGCCTGGTTGTCCAAGCACCTGCCGCACGCCGAGCGCCGCCCGGTGTCCAGCAACGCCGAAGGCGCGCGCTTGGCCACCACCAACCCCGCTTGGGCGGCCCTCTCCAGCGAGCGTGCGGCCACCCAGTTCGGCCTGCACATCGTCTCCCATGCCATTCAGGACGACGCGTACAACCGCACGCGTTTCGCGATCATCTGCCTGCCGCACACACTGCAGACGCCACCCCCTTCGGGCAAGGATTGCACCAGCCTGGTGGTGTCGGTGCCCAACCAGCCTGGCGCAGTGCACGACCTGCTGGTGCCGCTCAAGACGCACGGCGTGTCCATGACGCGCTTTGAATCGCGCCCCGCGCGTACGGGCCAGTGGGAGTATTACTTCTACATCGACCTCGACGGCCACCCCGCCCAGCCCCACGTCGCGCGGGCCCTTGAAGAGCTGCGCAGCCTGTGCGCGTTCTACAAGGTCCTGGGGACCTACCCCGTCTCGGCATAAGGAGCCGTCGCCATGTTCGAACAATTGGGGCTGATCGGCTGCGGACTCATGGGAGGCTCGTTCGCCCTGGCCATGAAGAAGGCGGGACTGGTCAAGCGCGTGGTGGGCTACAGCAAGTCGCCTTCCACCACCGACCGTGCGCGCCAGCTGGGCGTGATCGACGTCGAGGCGCCCTCTGCTCTGCTGGCGGTGGCAGGCGCCGACGTTGTGCTGGTGGCTGTGCCGGTGGCAGCCACCGAAGCCACCCTCAAGGCCATCAAACACCTGGTCACCCCCCGCATGCTCATCATGGACGTGGGCTCCACCAAGTCCGACGTGGTCCAGGCAGCGCAGCGCTCGCTGCGTGACCAGGTGGGCTCCTTCGTGCCAGCACACCCCATCACAGGGCGCGAAGTGTCGGGCGTGGAACATGCCGAAGCCGACCTGTACAGCGGGCGCCAGGTGATCCTGACGCCCACCGAACGCACACTCACCGCCCAGTTGCAGGACGCTGAAAAGATCTGGACTGCACTGGGCTGCCGCGTGACCAGCATGTCGCCCGAGTCGCACGACGCGGCTTTTGCCGCCGTCAGCCACCTGCCCCATTTGCTGGCGTTCGCAATGATGAACAGCATCACGGGCCAGACGCACGGTGACGACTTCCTGTCCCTCGCAGGCCCCGGATTCCGCGACTTCACCCGCATTGCCGCCAGCGACCCCAAGGTGTGGCGCGACATCCTGCTGTCCAACCGTGACGAGCTGATTGCCCAGTCCAAGCTGTTCCAGCAGGCCCTGCGCAACATCGAGCAGGCCATGGAAAAAGGCAATGCCCAGGCGCTTGAAGACATGCTGACCCTGGCCAGCGAGACCCGTGCGCATTGGCGCATGGGCGCAAAGAGAAAATAACCCCCTGAGTCGCCTGCGGCGCCTTCCCCCAAGGGGGACGCACCCGGTGGCCTGGCAAAGCCAGTTCCACGGGTGCACTGGGATGGGCCTGCGCCAGTCATGACGGGCGCTTGCACCAATGGACGAAAGACACTGATGTACAGCACCGCATTCCTCGATCTCCCCCCTTTGCAAGCCGCTGCGGGTGAAGTCCACCTGCCAGGCTCCAAGAGCATCTCCAACCGGGTGCTGCTGCTGGCCGCGCTGAGCAACGGCACCACCACCGTGCACGACCTGCTGGCGTCCGACGATACGCGCGTGATGCTGGACGCCCTGCGCCAGATCGGGTGCACAGTGGATGAAGCGGGCAGCACCGTGCACATCACCGGCCTGGGTGGCCGCCTGCCTCAATCCCCCGCCAAGCTGTTCTTGGGCAATGCAGGCACGGCCATGCGCCCACTGACGGCCGCACTTGCGCTGCTGGGCGGCGAATTCGAGCTGTCTGGCGTGCCGCGCATGCACGAGCGCCCCATTGGCGACCTCATCGATGCGCTGCGCCAGCTGGGCTGCCAGATCGACTACCTGGGCAACGACGGCTACCCGCCGCTCAAGATCGCCCATGGCCAAGGCGTGCCTCCGCTGGCGCTGGCAGAGCCCATCCGCGTGCGCGGCGATGTGTCCAGCCAGTTCCTCACTGCCCTGCTCATGGCACTGCCGCTGGCGGCGGGCACGCAGGCCATTGTGATCGAGGTGGTGGGCGAGCTGATCTCCAAACCCTACATCGCCATCACGCTGCAACTGCTGGCGCGCTTTGGCATCGTGGTCGAGCACCAGAATTGGCAGCGTTTCACCATCCCGGCAGGCAGCCGCTACCAGTCGCCCGGCAGCATCCATGTGGAGGCAGACGCCTCATCCGCTAGCTATTTCATAGCACTTGGCGCAATTACCTCTAGCGCTAGCGGCCAAAAAGGCATCAAGATTCAGGGTGTGGGCCTGGATTCGATCCAGGGCGACATCCGCTTTGTCGAAGCGGCCCGGGCCATGGGCGCCGTGGTCACCGGCGGCCCGAACTGGCTGCAGATCGAACGCGGTGCCTGGCCCCTGAAGGCCATCGACCTGGACTGCAACCACATCCCCGACGCGGCCATGACGCTGGCGGTGATGGCACTGTATGCCCAGGGCACCACCACGCTGACCAACATCGCCAGCTGGCGCGTGAAGGAAACCGACCGCATCGCCGCCATGGCCACCGAGTTGCGCAAGCTCGGCGCCACGGTAGAGGAAGGTGCGGACTACATCCGGGTGACGCCCCCGGCCCAACCCGCTGACTGGAAGGCCGCCAGCATCCACACCTACGACGACCACCGCGTGGCCATGTGCTTCTCGCTGGCCGCATTCAACCCGGCGCGTCTGCCGGTGCGCATCGAAGACCCCAAGTGCGTGGCCAAGACCTTCCCGGACTACTTCGAGGCCCTGTTCTCAGTCGCCCAGGTCGAGACCGCCCACATCCCGGTGATCTGCATCGACGGCCCCACGGCCTCGGGCAAGGGCACGGTGGCCGCGGCGGTGGCGCAGCGGCTGGGCTATCGCTTCCTCGACTCAGGCGCGATGTACCGCATCACCGCCCTGGCTGCGCTGCGGGCGGGTCTCGCCATCGATGCTGACCACGAAGCCCGTATCGCCACCCTGGCCCAGACCCTGCCCGTGCGCTTTGAAGGCGGCAAGGTGTGGCTGGGCAGCGACGACGTGACCGAAGCCATCCGCACCGAAGAAGCCGGCATGAACGCGTCCCGCGTGTCCGCCCTGCCGGCCGTGCGCACTGCGCTGGTGGACCTCCAACACAGTTTCCAGCGCCTGCCGGGACTGGTGGCCGACGGGCGCGACATGGGCACCGTGATCTTCCCCGAGGCCCCCTTGAAGGTGTATCTCACGGCCAGCGCCGCCTGCCGCGCGGAGCGCCGTTATAAGCAGTTGATTTCTAAGGGTTTTTCGGCTAGTATCGAAGACCTTCGTGCGGATCTGGAAGCGCGCGACGCCCGGGACAGTTCCCGCAGCGTTGCGCCTCTCAAGCCCGCGCAGGACGCTCTGGTCCTGGACAACTCCGATTTGACGATTGAACAAGCCGTCGAACAGGTATTGGCCTGGTGGCAGGAGCGTCAGCCCTTCGCAGCTTCTGCGCAGCGCTGACAATGTGGAGCCCTCGGGCTCCAGGCAGTGCCGAAAGGCCTTGCCACAGGCCCACGCAACCCCTCTCGCGCGTCAGCGCACAGGTTGTGTGGATCGATAACCTAACCCGCGGCTCTGCCGCAAAAAACCACCGCAAGCAGCTATAAAAACGGTAGCAATGGTGCTACCGGAATCCTGTTTGTGGCAAGGAAACACATGTCCGAATCTTTTGCCGCCCTTTTTGAAGAATCCTTGCAGCGCACGGAAATGCGACCAGGCGAAGTCATCACCGCTGAAGTCGTGCGCGTCGAGCACAACTTCGTGGTCGTGAACGCTGGCCTCAAGTCCGAAGCCTACGTGCCGCTGGAAGAGTTCAAGAACGACAAGGGCGAAGTCGAAGTCCAAGTGGGTGACTTCGTGTCGGTGGCCATTGGCTCCATCGAAAACGGCTACGGCGACACCATCCTGTCGCGCGACACCGCCAAGCGTCTGGCTTCCTGGATGAGCCTGGAAAAGGCCCTGGAATCCGGCGAATTCGTCACTGGCACGACCAGCGGCAAGGTCAAGGGCGGTCTGACCGTTCTGGTCAACGGCATCCGCGCATTCCTGCCCGGTTCGCTGATCGATACCCGTCCGATCAAGGATCTGACGCCGTACGAAAACAAGACCATGGAATTCAAGGTCATCAAGCTGGACCGCAAGCGCAACAACGTGGTGCTGAGCCGCCGCGCTGTGGTGGAAGCCTCCATGGGCGAAGAGCGCGCCAAGCTGATGGAAACCCTGAAGGAAGGCTCCATCGTTCAAGGCGTGGTCAAGAACATCACCGAATACGGTGCGTTCGTGGACCTGGGCGGCATCGACGGCCTGCTGCACATCACCGACATGGCATGGCGCCGCGTGCGTCACCCCTCCGAAGTGGTGACCGCTGGCCAGGAAATCACGGCCAAGATCCTGAAGTTCGACACCGAGAAGAACCGTGTCTCGCTGGGTCTGAAGCAAATGGGCGACGACCCATGGATGGGTGTGAACCGCCGCTACCCACAAGGCACGCGCCTGTTCGGCAAGATCACGAACATTGCCGACTACGGCGCGTTCGTCGAACTCGAACCCGGCATCGAAGGCCTGGTGCACGTCTCTGAAATGGACTGGACCAACAAGAACATCGCTCCCGCCAAGCTGGTTTCGCTGGGCGACGAAGTCGAAGTCATGGTTCTGGAAATCGACGAAGACAAGCGCCGCATCAGCCTGGGCATGAAGCAGTGCAAGGCCAACCCATGGCAAGAATTCGCACAGGACACGAAGCGCGGCGACCGCGTGAAGGGTCCGATCAAGTCGATCACCGACTTCGGCGTGTTCGTGGGCCTGGCTGCCGGCATCGACGGCCTGGTGCACCTGTCTGACCTGTCGTGGAACGAACCCGGCGAAGCCGCTGTTCGCAACTACAAGAAGGGCCAGGAAGTGGAAGCCATCGTGCTGGCCGTGGACGTGGACCGCGAACGCATCTCGCTGGGCATCAAGCAGCTCGACGGCGACCCATTCACGACCTTCGTGACCGTGAACGATAAGGGCCAGACGGTGACCGGCAAGGTCAAGACCGTGGACGCCCGTGGCGCTGAAATCGACCTCGGCGAAGACATCGTGGGCTACCTGCGCGCTTCGGAAATCTCCCGCGACCGCGTGGAAGATGCCCGCAATGTGCTGAAGGAAGGCGACGAAGTCACGGCCGTGGTGGTGAACGTGGATCGCAAGACCCGCAACATCCAGCTGTCGATCAAGCAGAAGGACATGGCTGACGAACAAGGCGCCATGGCCAACCTGAGCCAGCAATCGAGCCGCGAAAGCGCCGGCACGACCAGCCTGGGCGCCCTGCTGCGCGCCAAGCTGGACAACTCGGAAAAGTAAAGCGCTGACCCACCAGGGAGCCTCCGCGCGAATCGACCCACGCGAAGATTCATGCAGAGGCCTCTTGGACGGTCAGACAGCGGGCGCCTCGGCGCCCGCTCTTTTTTCAGCCAAGACTTGCCTATGTCCCAAGATTCCATGACCCGCTCAGACCTCGTCGAAGAACTGGCCGCCCGCTTCAGCCAGCTCACCCACCGCGATGCCGAATACGCGGTCAAGACCATTCTGGACGCTGTGGGCGAGGCCCTGGTGCGCGGGCACCGCAGCGAGATCCGGGGCTTTGGCAGTTTCTCGGTGAACCATCGCCCTCCCCGCATGGGCCGTAATCCGCGCAGCGGCGAGGCCGTGGCCATCCCCGAAAAGCGCGTTCCCCATTTCAAGCCGGGCAAGGCCCTGCGCGAAGCCGTGGACAAACGCACAGCCGAAATGGAAGAAAACACCCAGCCTGCCACAGGCACCACGGGTACTTGATATTGAATTGATAGCAATAGGCGCATGAGTTATCTGCGCCTGCGGCGTTTTTGGCCTGTGCTGGTCTGACTGCACCTCCACACGGGGCCGCAGCGCCAAGCTCTTAGAATCGCCCCACCACTGGGGAGACCGATGAAATACCTCCTGTGGCTGCTCAAGGCAGCCATTTTTTTTACGCTATTCGCTTTCGCGCTGAACAACCAGCAGGACGCGACCGTGCATTTCTTCTTTGGCACGCAATGGCGCGCGCCGCTGGTGCTGGTGGTGCTGACCGCCTTTGCCGCAGGTCTGGTCGTCGGGGCCCTGGGCATGGTGCCGCGCTGGTGGCGGCACCGCACCGCTGCACGCCGCGCCCAGGCCGCGGTCATTGCCCCCACCCCTGTAGCGCCCGCCGCCAGCACCACACCCGCCGCGCCTCCACCACCTCCTGACCTGCCTTCGATCCATGGAATTTGACCTGAGCTGGATACTGCTGGGCCTGCCTCTGGCCTTTGTGCTGGGCTGGCTCGCATCGCGCTTTGACCTGCGCCAGCTGCGCGCAGAGAACCGGCGGGCGCCCAAGGCGTACTTCAAGGGCCTGAACTTCCTGCTCAACGAGCAGCAGGACCAGGCGATCGACGCCTTCATCGAGGCCGTGCAGAACGACCCCGATACGTCCGAGCTGCACTTCGCCCTGGGCAATCTGTTTCGCCGCCGGGGTGAGTACGACCGCGCCGTGCGTGTTCACGAACATCTGCTCTCGCGCGGCGACCTCTCCCGCACCGACCGCGAGCGCGCCCAGCATGCACTGGCGCTCGACTTTCTGAAGGCCGGGCTGCTGGACCGCGCCGAAGACGCGCTGCAGCGCCTGGAGGGCACCCCGTTCGAAGCCCAGGCCCGCCTGGCACTGCTGGCCATCTACGAACGCTCGCGCGACTGGCCCCATGCCGCCAGCATCGCCCGCAAGATGCACGACGCCGACCAAGGCGACTTCAGCACCCGCCAGGCCCACTACCTGTGCGAGCAGGCCCTGGCGCTGAGCGCGCAAGGCGACCTGCCCGGCGCCCAGGCCCTGCTGGAGCAGGCGGTGGTAGCCGCCCCCGAGGCGGCGCGCGCGCGCATTGAACTGGCGCGCCTGCAACGCCTCATGGGCCAGCCCGCGGCGGTGCTGTCCACCCTCAAGACGCTGGGCGAGCGCAACCCCGCTGCACTGCCCTTGGCAGCCCCGCTGATGGTTGAGGCCGGAACGGCCACTGGCCGCACGCAGGAAGTGCATGCCCTGCTGCAGGCCCACTATGCACAAGCGCCTTCGCTGGACGTGCTGGAGAGCATCGTGGCCATGGAAGCCGCCGACGAGGCCACCCGCCCATCCGCCCGCCAGCGCTATGTGGAGCACCTGGACAAGGAACGCTCTCTGGTCGCCGCCGCCAAATGGCTGGCCACCGAAAAGCTGGAACACGAAGAATTCCATCCCCAGGTCCAACGTGCACTGGACCATGCCGTCAAACCCCTCACCCGCTATCGCTGCGCGGCCTGCGGCTTTGAAGCCCGTCAGCATTTCTGGCAATGTCCCGGCTGCCAGACTTGGGACAGCTACCCCGCGCGCCGGGTCGAAGAACTCTGACCCCGGCCCTCCCCCGCTACGCCGTAGGACCCTTGCCATGCTGAAGAAACTGCTGACCCTGATTGTTGCCACGCTGCTTGCCTCCGTCGCCTGGGCCGCCGTGGACGTGAACACCGCCACCGAGGCCGAACTCGACGGCATCAAAGGCATTGGCCCCGGCCTGTCGGGCCGCATCCTGCAAGAGCGCCAAAGCGCACCCTTCAAGGACTGGGCCGACTTCATTGGCCGTGTGGGCGGCGTGGGCAACAAGAGTGCCGTCAACTTCTCCAAAGAGGGCCTGACCGTCAACGGGAAGAAGTACAGCGCGGCAGCTGCAGCCAAGGCAGAAGTCAAAAACAACAAGAAGCACAGCAGCCCCCACGCAGCAGACCGCAAAGCCCGCGGCAGCGCTGACAAGGACGCCGCAATGGCAACCACGCCAGCCACACCACCTGCCACGGCTACGGCGGCACCGGCCGCGCCAGCGCCCGCCCAAGCAACAGGCGCTAGCAAAAACTAAGCACGCTTCACAAGCAGCAAGCCCGCTCCAGAGGGCTTGCTTTTTTGCGGCACGGCGGGCGCAACGGCAAGGGCTGGGCAGGGTTTTTAGGAGCTACCCCTAAAATCATCTGCGCATGCCCCTGATCACGCTCATCCTTCTCCCCTTCATCGGCAGCCTGCTGGCAGCGGTTCTGCCGTCCAACGCCCGCAATACCGAGTCCACCCTGGCGGGACTTATCGCCGTGTTCTGCACAGCCCAGGCGGCGCTGTACTTTCCAGAGATTGCAGACGGCGGCGTGATCCGGCAAGAGCTGGCCTGGCTGCCCGCACTGGGCCTGAACCTCGTCATCCGCATGGATGGCTTCGCGTGGATGTTCTGCATGCTGGTGCTGGGCGTGGGCAGCTTGGTGGTGCTGTACGCGCGCTACTACATGTCGCCCGCAGACCCGGTGCCGCGCTTCTTCTCGTTCTTCCTGGCGTTCATGGGAGCGATGGCGGGTGTGGTGCTGTCGGGCAACATCATCCAGATCGCATTCTTCTGGGAGCTGACCAGCCTGTTCTCCTTCCTGCTGATCGGCTACTGGCACCACCGCAAGGACGCGCGGCGTGGTGCGCGCATGGCGCTGACGGTGACAGGCACGGGCGGACTGGCCATGCTGGCGGGCATGTTGGTGCTGGGCCACATCGTCGGCAGCTACGACCTCGACCATGTGCTGGTTGCGGGGCAGCTCATCCAGAACCATCCGCTGTACACCACAGCACTCGTCCTGATTCTGCTGGGTGCGCTGACCAAGAGCGCGCAGTTCCCGTTCCACTTCTGGCTGCCCAACGCCATGGCGGCGCCCACGCCTGTGTCGGCGTACCTGCACTCGGCCACCATGGTGAAGGCGGGCGTATTTCTGCTGGCGCGCCTGTGGCCGGCGCTGGCGGGTACCGAGCAGTGGTTCTGGCTGGTAGGCGGTGCGGGGCTGTGCACGTTGCTGGTGGGTGGCTATGCGGCCATGTTCCAGAACGACCTCAAGGGGCTGCTGGCGTACTCGACCATCTCGCACCTGGGCCTGATCACCCTGCTGCTGGGCCTGAACAGCCCGCTGGCAGCCGTCGCGGCGGTCTTTCACATCATGAACCACGCGACCTTCAAGGCCTCGCTGTTCATGGCCGTGGGCATCGTGGACCATGAAAGCGGTACGCGCGACATACGCCGCCTGTCGGGCCTGCGCACCATGATGCCCATCACCGCCACCCTGGCCATGGTGGCCAGCGCGGCCATGGCGGGCGTGCCGCTGCTCAACGGCTTCCTGTCCAAGGAAATGTTCTTTGCCGAGACGGTGTACGTGAACACCACGCCGTTGCTCGAATGGCTGCTGCCCATCGCCGCCACGGTGGCCGGCATGTTCAGCGTGGCCTACTCGCTGCGCTTCACGGTGGATGTGTTCTTTGGCCCGCCCGCCACCGACCTGCCACGCCCGCCCCACGAGCCCCCACATTGGATGCGCGTTCCCGTCGAACTGCTGGTGCTGGCCTGCCTCGTGGTGGGCACGCTGCCCGCGTGGTCGGTGGGGGCCTACTTGGCCGCTGCCGCGCGGCCGGTAGTGGGCGGCGAGCTACCCACCTACAGCCTGGCGGTCTGGCATGGCTTCAACACCCCCTTTGTGATGAGCCTGGTCGCTTTGGGCGGGGGCATCGCGCTCTACGCCCTGCTGCGCTGGCAGCGCGAAAAGGGCGCCATCGATGCGCCCCCGGTCATGCGCCGCATCAGCGGCCAACGGGCCTTTGAAGCCACGTTGGCCCTGCTCAGCCTGATGGGCCGCAACGGCCGCCGCCTGCTGGGCACTGGTCGCCTGCAGTGGCAAATGCTGTGGCTGGTGTGCGCCGCGCTGGTGGCAGGCACCCTGCCGCTGTGGACGCGGGGCCTGCCCATTGGCGACCGGGTGCAGCTGCCGCTGTCGCCTGCCTTTGCGCTGCTGTGGCTGCTGGGCGCGGTGTGCGCCGTGGCGGCAGCATGGCAGGCCAAATACCACCGGCTGGCCGCCCTGACGCTGCTCGGTGGCTCCGGGCTGTGCGTGTGCCTGACCTTCCTGTGGTTCTCGGCACCCGACCTGGCGCTCACACAGATCGTGGTGGAGGTGGTGACCACCATCCTCATCCTGCTGGGCCTGCGCTGGCTACCCCGGCGCGACGAAAGCCTGCGTGTGCCCACCTTGGCCGAAGAGCGCCAGACCCAACTGCGCCGCTACCGCGACATGGCACTGACGCTGGCTGCGGGCGGCGGCATGGCGCTGCTGTCGTTCGCGATGATGAGCCGTCCGTTCCCGGACAGCACCTCGACCTTCTTCCTGGAGCACGCGCTCACCGGCGGCGGCGGCACCAACGTCGTCAACGTGATGTTGGTGGACTTCCGGGGCTTTGACACCTTTGGCGAGATCGTGGTGCTGGGCATCGTGGCGCTCACGGTGTACGCGCTGCTGCGGCGCTTCCGGCCCGCACGCGAGGTGATGGACCTGCCGCCCCAACAGCGAGCGCTGCCCCCCGACGTGGATACCGACCTGGCCAACCCCAGCCAGACGGCCGACACCGCCGTGGGCTACCTCATGGTGCCCGCCGTGCTGGTGCGGTTGATGCTGCCCTTTGCCACGCTGGTCGCGGTCTACCTCTTCATGCGCGGCCACAACGAGCCCGGCGGCGGCTTTGTGGCGGGGCTGGTGTTCTCGGTGGCCCTGCTGCTGCAGTACATCGTCTCGGGCACGTCCTGGGTCGAGGCGCACCTGCCTTTGTACCCGCGCCGCTGGATCGGCGTGGGCCTGCTCGCCGCACTGGCCACAGGCATGGGTGCACTGGCCTGGGGCTATCCGTTCCTGACCAGCCACACGGCGCACTTTTCGCTGCCTGTGGTGGGTGAGATCCATGTGGCCAGCGCGCTGTTCTTTGACATCGGCGTGTTCATCCTGGTGGTGGGCTCCACCATGCTCATCCTCACCGGCATTGCACACCAGTCGGTGCGCAGCCACCGCTACAACAACGCACGCGCGGCCGAAGAAGCCCAGGCCGCCGCCACACCGGGAGAAGGTCCATGGAACTGATACTGGCCCTGGCCATCGGTGTGCTCACCGGCTCCGGCGTGTGGCTGCTGCTGCGGCCGCGTACCTTCCAGGTCATCATGGGCCTGTCGCTGCTGTCGTATGCCGTCAACCTGTTCATCTTCAGCATGGGCCGCCTGGGCCTCGCGATTGACAAGGAGCCCGTGCTGCAGCCCGGGGTGCCGCAAGACCTGGCCCACTATGCCGACCCCATGCCCCAGGCGCTCACCCTCACGGCCATCGTGATCGGCTTTGCCATGACTGCCCTCTTCCTCGTGGTGCTCCTGGCATCGCGCGGCATGGCCGGCACGGACCATGTGGACGGCACCCGCGCCAAAGATGCGCAGGAGATGCCGTGATGAAGAACACTCCTCTGAGCGGCTTTGCCGCTGTGCGCTGCGGGCAGGGGGACGCAGCCCTCGCGGCGGGGCGGCCCTCGCTCGGCTGCCCTGGCCTGAGGCGCGCCCTTTTCATGCGCAGCGCCATGGAGTCCTGACATGACATCCGTGCACTTCCTACTGGAGCGGTTGATGCCGCACCTGATCCTCGCGCCCATTGCACTGCCGCTGCTCACGGCCGGGATGATGCTGCTGCTGCGCGAAGAGCGCCAGCGCACCAAGGTCACGCTCAACATCACCTCGACCCTGGTCGGCCTGGTGGTGGCCGTGCTGCTGCTGGTGCAGGCCAAGGAGCCCAGCGTGCAGACCAGCCTGGGCGTGTACCTGCCGGGCAACTGGCCGGCGCCGTTCGGCATCGTGCTGGTCATCGACCGCCTGTCGGCCATGATGCTGGTGCTGACCAGCACGGTGGCGCTGGCCACGGTGCTGTTCTCGGCCGCGCGCTGGCACCGGGCGGGTGTGCACTTTCACCCGCTGTTCCAGTTCCAGCTCATGGGGCTGGCGGGGGCGTTTCTCACGGCCGACCTGTTCAACCTGTTCGTGTTCTTCGAGATCATGCTGGCGGCTTCCTACGGGTTGCTGCTGCACGGCTCGGGCCGACCGCGCGTGTCGGCGGGGCTGCACTACATCGCCATCAACCTCGCGGCCTCGTCGCTGTTCCTCATCGGGGTGTCGATGCTGTACGGCATCACCGGCACGCTCAACATGGCCGACCTGGCACAGAGCATTGCCGGTGTGGCCGTGGCAGACCGGGGCCTGCTGCACGCAGCCGCCGCCATTCTGGCGGTGGCTTTCCTCATCAAGGCCGCCGTATGGCCGCTCAACTTCTGGCTGGTGCCCGCCTACAGCGCCGCCACGGCGCCTGTGGGTGCGTTGTTTGCGCTCATGACCAAGGTGGGCGTGTACAGCGTGCTACGGCTGTGGACGTTGCTGTTCGGCGCCGAGGCGGGTGAATCCGCGCTGTTTGGCAGCCAGTGGCTCATTGGCGGTGGCATCCTGACCATGGCGTTTGGCGCCATTGGCATGCTGGGATCGCAACGCCTGGGGCATCTGGCCGGGTTCAGCGCCGTGTTGTCATCGGGCACGCTGCTGGCCGCTGTCGGCTTCGGGCAAAACCTGCTCACCAGCGGGCTGCTGTACTACCTGCTCAGCTCCACGCTGGCCGTGAGCGCGCTGTTCCTGCTCACCGACCTGATCGACCGCTGGCGCAACGACGGAGCCAACCTCGCGCCGTACGAGCAGACCGACGACGCGCCCTTTCTGTCGGCCGACCTGGTGCCCACCGAGGGCATGAACCTGGACGACAAGGAACAGGCGCTGATCGGCCAGGTCATCCCCGCCGCTGCGGCCTTTCTGGGCCTGGCGTTCATGGCCTGCACGCTGGTGATTGCGGGCCTGCCGCCCCTGCCCGGCTTTGTGGGCAAGTTCGCCATGGTCCATGCACTGCTCAACCCGCTGGGGCTGGGCGCGGCCCAGGGCTTCCGTCTGGGCGCTGCGGGCTGGACGTTGGTGGCGCTGCTGGTGGGCTCGGGGCTGCTGGCACTGCTGGCGCTCACGCGCGCGGGCATTCGCCATTTCTGGTCGGCCCAGGGCCGGGCTTCCCCGCAGCTGCTGGTGCTGGAGGGGCTGCCCATTGCCCTGCTGCTGCTGGCCTGCGTTGCGCTGGTGTGGCAAGCCGGTGCAGTGATGCGCTACACCCAGGCCACGGCCGATGCCCTGCATGCGCCCGGCACCTATGTGCGCGTGGTGATGACCGCTGCGCCTGTCGCACCTTCGTCTGCGGCAACGCCTGAAACCATGCCACCGGGGAGCAAGCCATGACCCAGCCAGGCCAACCTACGGCGTCCAACGCCCCAGCCGCTCCCCCACGCCCCGGTCTGTTGCGGCGCCTGGTCCCGGCGCCGCTGCTCTCGCTGGCGCTGCTGGGCCTGTGGCTGCTGCTCAACCGCAGCCTGAGTGCAGGCCACCTGGTGCTGGGCTCCGTGCTGGCACTGGCCATCCCGCTGCTCACGGCCGGGCTGCGCCCGCTGCCCGTGCGCATTCGCAAGCCAGGCACCGTCTTGCGCCTGGCACTCACGGTGGTGGCAGACACCACCCAGTCCAACCTGGCCGTGGCCCGCCTGCTGCTGGCGCCCGGCCGCAGGCGCCACCCTGCAGGCTTTGTGCACATCCCGCTGGACGTGCGGGACCCCAACGCACTGGCCGTACTGGCGATGATCGTGTGCATCACCCCCGGCTCCGCGTGGGCCGAGATTTCGCTGGACCGCAGCATGCTGCTGCTGCACGTGCTGGAGCTGGACGACCCCGCCACAGTGATCGCTGACGTGAAGCAGCGCTACGAGGCCCCCTTGATGGAGATTTTTGAATGACCCCCGTGCTGGACTGGGCCCTGCCGGCCGCCCTGCTCATGCTCGCGCTGGCCATGGGCTGTGCGTTGATCCGACTGCTCAAGGGCCCGTCCGCGCAAGACCGTGTGCTGGCGCTGGACTGCATGTACCTGAGCGGCATGCTGATGATGCTGGTGCTGGGCCTGCTCTACGGCAGCAAGAACTACTTCGAGGCCGCGCTGCTGCTGGCGCTGTTCAGCTTTGTCGGCTCCATGGCCATGGCCAAGTTTTTACTGCGCGGCGAGGTGATCGAATGACCGACGCCGCCACCACCGCGGTTCTTCCACTGTGGCTGGAAATCATCGTGGCCATGCTGGTGCTGGCCGGTGCCGCGCTGGCGCTGCTGGGCTCCATCGGACTGCTGCGGCTGCCCACGTTTTTTGAACGGGTACACGCCCCCTCCATCATCGCCACGCTGGGCTGCTGGCTGATCATGCACGGCACGGTGCTTTACTTCTCGGTGGCCGACAGCAGCCTGGCGCTGCATGCGATGCTGATTGCCGTGTTCGTGGCGATCACGGTCCCCATCATGTCGATTTTTCTGATGCGTGCGGCGTTGTTCCGCGCCCGCCAGGCTGGGCGTGATGTGCCACCCAGCCTGAGCCAGCCCAAGGTGGATGGCGGCACAGAAGCCAAAGACTCCTGATCAGAAACTCCTGATTTGATAGCTGCAGGCGCATATAAAACAAGCACCTGCAGCGGTTTTGGCTCTTATTTCGCCCCTGGCGCACCAAACCCGCCGCCGCCAGGGGTGTGAATCTCGAACACATCCCCCGGCGCCATCTCGGCCTGGCCAATGTGGTCCAGCAGCTCCACCCGGCCGTCGCTGCGCACTACCTTGTTGATACCCACAGCCCCCGGCTGGCCACCCGCCATGCCAAACGCGCCATGGTGGCGGCCGTTGGACAAGATGCTGGCCGTCATCGGTTCGAGGAAGCGCACACGGCGGACGCCACCGTCGCCACCCTTGTACTGCCCGGCACCGCCCGAGCCCTTGCGGATCTCGTAGCCCTCCAGCCGCACCGGAAAGCGGAACTCCAGCACCTCGGGGTCCGTCAGGCGCGAGTTGGTCATGTGGCACTGCACGACGCTGGTGCCGTTAAACCCGCCCACCAGCTGCCCGTTGGCATCCCACACGCCGCCCGCGCCGCTGCCACCCGAGATGGTCTCGTAGTACTGGTAGCGCGTGCTGCCAAAGGTGAAGTTGTTCATGGTGCACTGCCCCGCCGCCATCAGGCCCAAGGCGCCGTACAGCGCGTTGGTGATGCAGGTGGAGGTCTCCACATTGCCCGCCACCACCGAGGCCGGCGGATTCGGGTTAAGCATGCTGCCGGGCGGAATGATGACGTTGAGCGGCTTGAGGCACCCCGCGTTCAGCGGAATGTCGTCATCCACCAGCGTGCGGAACACATACAACACCGCCGCCATGCACACCGCCGTGGGCGCGTTGAAGTTGTTGGTCTGTTGCGGGCTGGTGCCGGTGAAGTCGATGGTGGCGCTGCGACTTTGCGCATCTACCTTCACGGCCACGCTGATCTGCGCGCCGTTGTCCAGCGGCAGGGCGAACTGCCCATCCCTCAGACGTGTGATCACGCGGCGCACCGACTCTTCGGCGTTGTCCTGCACATGGCGCATGTAGGCCTGCACCACGTCGAGCCCAAACTCGGCCACCATGCGGCGCAGCTCCTGCTGGCCCTTTTCGTTGGCGGCGATCTGAGCGCGGAGGTCGGCCATGTTCTGCTGGGGGTTGCGACTGGGGTATTCACCGCTTTCCAGCAGCGCAATCATCTCGGCCTCGCGCAGCACGCCGCGCTCCACCAGCTTCACGTTGTTGATCTGCACGCCCTCTTCCTCGATGCGCGTGGAGAACGGCGGCATGGAGCCCGGCGTGGTGCCACCCACGTCGGCGTGGTGGCCCCGGCTGCCCACGTAGAACGTGGGCGTGGCTTCATCAGCGATATAGACCGGCGTGATGACGGTGATGTCCGGCAGGTGCGTGCCGCCGTGGTACGGGTCGTTGAGCACGAACACATCGCCGGGCTGCATCTTGCCCGCGTTCTCGCGGATCACCGTCTTGATGCTCTCGCCCATGGAGCCCAGGTGTACTGGCATGTGCGGAGCGTTGGCGATCAGGTTGCCTACGGTGTCGAACAGCGCACAGCTGAAGTCCAGCCGCTCCTTGATGTTGACCGAGTAGGCGGTATTTTGCAGCTGCAGCCCCATCTGCTCGGCGATGTTCATGAACAGGTTGTTGAACACCTCCAGCAATACCGGGTCCACCGTGGTGCCCACGGCGTGCTGCACGGCGCGCGCCACGCGGCGGTTGAGCAGCAGGTGGTCCAGGTCTGTCAACGCGGCCTCCCAGCCGGGCTCCACGATGGTGGTGGCGTTCTTCTCGGCAATGATGGCCGGGCCGGGGATCACGTCACCAGGGCGCAGGTCCTCGCGCACCACCAGCGCGGCGTCGTGCCACGCGGGCACACCGTCCACGCCGCCGGTGTACATGCGCACGGTGCTTCGGCGCGGCACCTCGCGCGCGGGCTGCCGCGCGTGGCGTGGCTCCTCGGGGGCGTCGCCGGGCACCACGGCTTCCACCGAGACGGCTTCCACCACCAGACCCTTGCCCTGCATAAGGAAGGCAAAGCGCTGACGGTAGGCGGCTTCAAAACTTGCGGTGATCTCGGCCAGCGAGCCGAACGGAACGATGAGCGCAGAGTCGCTGCCCTCGTAGCGCACATGCACGCGGCGGTGCACCACGGCTGTGCCTGCGCCTACCTGCTGGCGCTCCAGCTCGGTGCGCGCGGTGGTAGCCAGTTGGTCGAGTGTGGCTTCGATACCCGCCAGCGCATCAGGCACCAGTTTGGTTTCTACTGCTTGTTCGCGGATCACGTTCTGGTCCGCCAGGCCCATGCCGTAGGCGCTGAGCACACCGGCCAGCGGATGCACAAACACACGCGTCATGCCCAAAGCGTCGGCCACCAAACACGCATGCTGGCCGCCTGCGCCACCAAAGCACTGCAGCGTGTAGCGCGTCACGTCATACCCACGCGCCACGCTGATCTTCTTGATGGCGTTGGCCATCTGCTGCACGGCGATCTGGATATAGCCGTGGGCCACGTCCTCGGCGCTGCGGCCCGTTTGCGTAGCGAGGTCGCCAAACTTCTGCGCCGCCGCATCACCGTCCAGCGCCTCGTTGGCCGCGTGGCCAAACACCTTCGGGAAATGCGCGGGCTGGATCTTGCCCACCATCACGTTCGCATCCGTCACGGCCAACGGGCCGCCACGGCGGTAGCTGGCGGGGCCGGGGTTGGCGCCTGCGCTCTCGGGGCCCACGCGGAAGCGTGCACCATCAAAACCGAGAATGGAGCCGCCACCCGCCGCCACGGTGTGGATGCTCATCATCGGCGCGCGCATGCGCACGCCCGCCACCTGCGTCTCGAACTCGCGCTCGAACTCGCCTGCGTAGTGACTCACATCGGTGCTGGTGCCGCCCATGTCAAAGCCAATGACCTTGTCGTGGCCTGCCAAACCGGCTGTGCGTGCCATGCCGACAATGCCACCTGCGGGGCCCGAGAGGATCGCGTCCTTGCCCTGAAACACCTGCGCATCCGTGAGGCCGCCCGACGACTGCATGAAGAACAGCTTCACGCCCGGCATTTCGCTGGCCACTTGGTCCACATAGCGGCGCAGGATGGGTGACAGGTAGGCATCCACCACCGTGGTGTCGCCCCGGCTCACCAGCTTCATCATGGGGCTGGTAGCGTGCGATGCGCTCACCTGCGTGAAGCCCGCTGCGCGCGCAATGCGGGCCGCCGCCTCTTCGTGCGCAGTGAACCGGTAGCCGTGCATGAACACGATGGCCGCGCTGCGCAGGCCCGCGTCGTAGGCGGCCCACAGGCGCTCCTTGAGGTGGTCCTCGTCCAGCGGCTCGATCACCTCACCCTGCGCGCTCACGCGCTCCTGCGCCTCAATCACGCGGTCGTACAGCAGCTCGGGCAGCACGATGTGGCGGTCAAACAAACGTGGGCGGTTCTGGTACGCAATGCGCAGCGCGTCCTTGAAGCCCTTGGTGGTGATGAGCAGCGTGGGCTCGCCCTTGCGCTCCAAGAGCGCGTTGGTGGCCACGGTGGTGCCCATCTTCACGCACTCCACCAGTGCAGGCGTCACCGGCTCGCCGGGCTGCAGGCCCAGCAGGTGGCGAATGCCCGCCACGGCCGCGTCCTTGTACTGCTCGGGGTTCTCGGACAGCAGCTTGTGCGTGACCAGCGTGCCGTCAGGCCGCTTGCCCACCACATCGGTGAAGGTGCCGCCCCGGTCGATCCAGAACTGCCAGCGGGCCAAAGAAGAAGCTTGTTGGGACATGGTGATGCTATCTAATCAATAGCTGCCAGCGCACTCAATACCTGCGCTACAGCCGCTTTTCATTCAAAAATTCAAAAATCGGGGGCCGAGGGTCACAACGACGCGGCCGAGCGCGCCGCCTGGTCGTACATGCCCGAGAGCACACGCAGCAAACGGGCCAGCTCGCCAATGTCGCGGTTGAGCGCATCGTCGGCCTTGAGCGCATCGATCAGGCAGCTCTCGCGAATCTCGCGGTAGCGCTGCACGTAGGCACGGCCGGTGTCGGTGGCGGCGTAGGTCACTTCCTTGCCATTCTTTTGCGAGGCCACCACGCCCAGGGTCTGCAGCTTTTTGAGCGAGTAGTTCACCAAGTGCGTGTCTTCCACGTTCATGATGAAACAGATGTCGGCCAGGCGCTTGTCGCGTGCGCGGTGCGTGACGTGGTGCAGCACCACCACGTCGAGCGGCGTCAGGTCCTTGAGGCCCGCCGCCGCCATGCAGTGCACCACCCAGCGGTGGAACGCATTGCCCGCCACGATGAGGCCAAACTCGAACTCGCTCATCTCCGCGCTCTGCGCCGACACCAGATGCGCCGACGACACGATGGGGACGGAGTCGGTTTTGGCCTTGGGCTTGGCGTCAGATTTCATGGCGGGTTCGGGCCTGCGGGTTCTGCCATTGGCACGGGATATGCATGGGGCATTGTAGGCAAGTCGATGGTAATTTGTTGGCAATTTGTCAGCGTTTAGGCAAAACACCTATCGCAATCGGATCGGCTTCCGATACAGTGATTTGTTACATCCAACCTTGTACATACAACCCTGCGGAGCAATATCCATGAAGCGTCGAATCTTCCCCGTGACCGCACTCGCCCTGACCCTGGCTGCGGGCCTGTCTGCCACCTCGGCATTCGCCCAGACCAAGTGGGACCTGGCCGCCGCCTACCCTGCCACCAACTTCCACACCGAGAACATGGTGCAGCTGGCCAGCGATGTGGACAAGGCCACGGGCGGCAAGCTCAAGATCACGGTGCATGCCAACGCCGCGCTGTTCAAGGCCCCCGAAATCAAGCGCGCCGTGCAAGGCGGCCAGGCGCAGATGGGCGAGATCCTGCTGGCCAACTTCCAGAACGAATGGCAGCTGTTTGGCGTGGATGGCCTGCCCTTCCTGGCCGACAGCTACGACGCCTCCAAAAAGCTCTACGCCGCCCAAAAGCCCTTCCTGGAGAAGAAGCTGGCTGAGCAGGGAATGATGTTGCTGTACGCCGTGGCTTGGCCTCCACAAGGCATCTACACCAAGAAGCCGCTGGCCTCTGCCGCTGACCTCAAGGGCATCAAGTGGCGCGCCTACAGCCCTGCCACCGCGCGCATTGCCGAGCTGGTCGGTGCCCAGCCCGTGACGGTGCAGGCGGCAGAGTTCTCGCAGGCCCTGGCCACGGGCGTGGTCGAATCGACCATGACCTCGGGCGCCACCGGTGTGGACAGCAAGCTGTACGAACACCTCAAGTTCTACTACGACACCCAGGCCTGGCTGCCCAAGAACGCCGTGCTGGTGAACAAGAAGGCGTTTGACGCGCTGGACAAGCCCAGCCAGGAAGCGCTGCTGAAGGCCGGTGCCGACGCCGAAGCACGCGGCTGGGCCAACAGTGCCAAGGTCAACACCGACACCGTCGCCAAACTCAAGGCCAATGGCATGGACGTGGTGACCCCACCGGCCGCGCTGAAGGCTGACATGGCCAAGGTGGGTGACACCATGCTCAAAGAATGGCTGGACAAGGCCGGCCCCGAAGGCAAGGCGCTCATCGACGCCTACCGCAAGTAAGCCCAGGCGCTCACGCACATGCGTCGTCTGCTGGACTTTCTGTACGACAGCGCCGCCGCCCTGGCGGCGCTTTTCATGGTCGGCCTGTTGGGGATGGTGCTGCTGTCCATCGCCAGCCGGCAGTTCCACTTTCACGTGCCGGGCACGGACGCCTATGCGGGCTATCTGATGGCTGCATCGGGCTTCCTGGCACTCGCCCACACCTTGAAGCGCGGAGAGCACATCCGCGTCACGCTGCTGCTCAACTTCTTGAAGGGCGGCGCCAAGAAGGCGTTCGAGATCTGGGCGCTGGCCATTGCCACACTGCTGGCCGTGCTGTTTGCGGTGTACAGCTGCAAGCTGGCCTGGCAGTCGCACGAGTTCCACGATATCTCCACCAGCAGCGACGCCACGCCGCTGTGGATTCCCCAGATCGCCATGGCCGTGGGCACAGTGGTTCTGGCGATCGCGTTCCTGGACGAGCTGGTGCTGGAGATGATGGGCAAGCGTGTGGATGCCTCCTCCGGCGAAGCATTGCGCAATGAATAATCCCTGCTGCACGACCTACCATGAGTGATCTCGCCATAACCGGCCTGCTCGTACTGTCGCTGTTCCTGATTCTGGGCAGCGGCGTATGGATCGGGCTCACCCTCTCCGGCGTCGCCTGGATCGCCATGCAACTGTTCTCCGCCCGCCCGGCGGGCGATGCGATGGCTGTGACGATCTGGGGCAGCGCCTCCAGCTGGACCCTCACGGCCCTGCCCCTGTTCATCTGGATGGGCGAAATCCTGTTCCGCACCCGCTTGTCGCAAGACATGTTCAAGGGCCTGGCCCCCTGGGTGCAGGCACTGCCGGGCCGGCTGCTGCACACCAACGTGGTGGGTTGCACCATCTTTGCCGCCGTGTCGGGGTCGAGCGCCGCCACCTGCGCCACCATCGGCAAGATGACGCTGCCCGAACTGACGCGCCGCGGCTACCCCGAGCACATGGTCGTGGGCACGCTGGCGGGCGCGAGCACGCTGGGCCTGTTGATCCCGCCGTCCATCATCATGATCGTGTACGGCGTGTCGGCCGAGGTATCGATCTCGCAGCTGTTCATTGCGGGCGTGCTGCCGGGCATCCTGCTGGCGGCGCTGTTCTCGGGCTACATCATGGTCTGGGCGCTGCGCCACCCCGAGCAGGTGCCGGCCGCCGACGTGCGCATGAGCTTCATGCAAAAGCTGTCCGAATCGCGCAGCCTGATCCCCGTGGTGCTGCTGATCGCGGCCGTCCTGGGCTCCATCTACACCGGTTTTGCCACCGCCACCGAGGCGGCGGCCGTGGGCGTCGTCGGTTCGCTGGTGCTGTCGGCCGTGCAGGGCTCGATGACCTGGGGCACGTTCAAGGATTCGCTGATGGGCGCCACGCGCCTGTACTGCATGATCGCGCTGATCCTGGCAGGCGCCGCCTTCCTCACGCTGGCCATGGGCTACATCGGGCTGCCGCGCCATCTGGCCGAGTGGATTGCATCGCTGGGCTTGAATCAGGCCCAGCTCATCGTGGCACTGGCCATTTTCTACATCATCCTGGGCTGCTTCCTTGACGGCATCTCGATGGTGGTGCTGACCATGGGCGTGCTCATGCCCACGGTGCAGGCCGCGGGCATCGACACCATCTGGTTCGGCATCTTCATCGTGCTGGTAGTGGAGATGGCGCAGATCACACCGCCCGTGGGCTTCAACCTGTTTGTGTTGCAGGGCATGACCGGGCGCCAGCTGCCCTGGATCGCGAAAGTGGCCATGCCCATGTTCTTCCTGATGTGTGGCGCCGTGGCGCTGATTTATGTGTTCCCCGGCATCGTGACCTGGCTGCCGCAGCAGATGTCGGCGCGCTGAACACACCTGCCGCCAGCAGGCACAACCAAGCGGGGCGCCCCCACCGGGGACGCCCCGCTTGGCGTTTAAGGGATGGAGAGCAGCCAGTCCGACGCTCCAAAATCCAGCGACAATGGTTCGATGTTGAATGTTCTTGCCATCTGCATCGGCGCTTGTGTGGGCGCACTGGCGCGCTGGCGCTTGGGCCTGTGGCTCAGCCCGGGAGGCCTGATCCCCTGGGGCACGCTGGCCGCGAATCTGGTGGGCGGTTATCTCATTGGTGTGTGTGTCGCCGTGTTCCATGCCATGCCGCAAATCGACCCCATGTGGCGGTTGGCGCTGGTCACGGGTTTCCTGGGCGCACTCACCACGTTCTCCAGTTTCTCGGCCGAAGTCATCGAGATGCTGATGGTGCAGCGCTACGCCATGGCGCTGGGCACCACCGCACTGCACCTGCTCGGCTCTCTGAGCCTCACGGTGCTTGGCATGCAAACTGCTTCGTATTTCATAGCATCACGCGCATGATGCTTGTGCACTTGCAAGCTATTTCGTCATAAACCCACGCCACACTACAGGTGCTAGCGCGGCGAACGCCAGTGCCGCCACTTTCTTTCTCCTGTTCACCGACCGATACGCGAGCCCCTCATGGAAGCCAACACCCAACTCAACGAACGCCGCCTGGCCGATGCCTGGGCCGAGCTGCACAACCACGCCCATAACGGCAACCCGCTGCAGGCCGACGCCAACCGCATGGCCTTTGCGGACCCCGAATTCATGTTCCGCCGTGAAACGCGCGGCATCCGCTTTCAGCTCGAAATGCTTAAACCCGACCTGGGCCAGGCCGAACAAGGCATTGAAAGCACCGTGGTGGTGTACGGCAGCGCGCGCTTTGTGGCGCCCGACGAAGCCGCGGCCCAGCTGGCCGAGGCCGAAGCCAGTGGCGATGCCGAACGCGTGCGCCGCGCGCGCCTGGGCGTGCGCAACGCGGGCTATTACGACCTGGCCCGCCAGTTCGCCAAACTGGTAGCCGACTACAGCGAACGCCAGCGCCCTGCCGACCGCATCTACATCTGCACCGGCGGCGGCCCCGGCATCATGGAGGCCGCCAACCGGGGCGCCCACGACGCTGGTGCACTGAACGTAGGCCTGAACATCGCCCTGCCCCACGAGCAAAGCGGCAACCGCTTCATCTCGCCGTCGCTGTCGTTCAAGTTCCACTACTTCGCGCTGCGCAAGATGCATTTCATGATGCGCGCCAAGGCGCTGGTGGCCTTCCCCGGCGGCTTTGGCACGTTGGACGAGCTGTTTGAAGTGCTGACCCTGGTGCAGACCAAAAAGGCCAAGCCAGTGCCCATCGTGCTGTTCGGCACCGACTACTGGAAGCGCCTCATCAATTTCGATGTACTGGTGGAAGAAGGCACGATCTCGGCACAAGACCTGAAGCTCTTCCACTACACCGACAACCCGCAGGAAGCCTGGGACCTGATCCGGGCGTTTTACCAGCTCTGACGGCGTTCGCAATGCGGGGGCGGGGCCTCCAGCACCAGCCCCGCTGCGCACTCCTCAGGGGTTGCGACCCATCAGCCAGGCCTGGCGGGAGCCTATCCCCACGCAGGCCCCCACAACCCAGAAAAGCCCTCCCACACCAATCACGGCACCCGCAGAGCCAAACAGCATGGGCATGAGCACGCTGGATGCGTTGATGGCCATGAGCCGCAGGCCCAGCGCCTCGCCATGGCGGGCGGGCGGCGTGATCTGGTGCAGCAGGCTCATCACCATGGGCTGCACCGAGCCCAGCGCAAACCCCAGCAGCACCGAACATGCGCCCATGGCCAGAGCGCTGTGCAGCAGCGGGTAGGCACCAAATAGCACCGCCGTAGCCAGCATAGCGCCCGCTACCACCACCCGCTCGCGCAGCCGCTCCGCAACGATGGGCATCAGCACCCGGATGACGGCGGCGGCAATCGCAAATGCCCCCAGGATGGAGCCGATGACAGACGCCGAAAGGCCCCGCTCGTGCCCCAGCAGCGGCACCACAAAGGTGTGTACGTCCCAGCACGAGGACAAGATCCAGTTGACCAGCAGCAGGCGGCGAAACGGTGGGTCGTTCATCAAGTCCCACGCGCGCTGCGGAGGACCGCCTGCGGCGGCGATCACGGGCGGAAGTTCCACCGTGTCGCGCACCCAGAACCAGGTGAGCAGGGGCAGCACCGCCATCAGGGCGAAGGCGGCGCGGTAGCCTTCTGTGCTGCCCGCCGCACTGCCCGCGTTGTCGATCATGAGCCCCGCACAGAAGGGCCCGATGAAGTTGGACACCGCAGGCCCAATGGCCAGCCAGCTGAACACCTGCTTGAGCTGCGTGGCATCGTGCGCGGCGCGGCCCACATGGCGCTGCAGCGCAATGATTGCGGCGCCGCTGGCCCCTCCGGTCATCAAGGCGGCCGCACACAACACCGGGAAAACCGGGAACGCCAGCGCCAGTGCAGCCCCTGCCGACGCCACGGCAACCGCATAGCCCACGGGGCGCTTGAGGCCATGGCGGTCCGCATAGCGCCCTGCGGGCAAGGCCAGAAACACCTGCGTGAGTGCGAACAGCGCGAGCAACACCCCCACGGCCGCTGCGCTGTGGCCCTCGCGCAGCGCAAGCAGCGGTGCAGCCATGCGCATGCCGGCCATGCAGGCGTGCACGCAGATCTGACCCGCAATCAACCGCGCCAGGGCCCAGTTCACAGCAAATCATCCTCCGCATCCAGCCCCGGCAGCGCCGCCGCGCGGCCTCCCGCCAGCGGCACGGCGGTATCGGGCGTGGGTAGGTCCTGCACATCACGCAGCTTGCGCTGGATGGCCCGGGTGCGCACGCCCACCTCGTCAAACTTCTTGGCGGCGGCGTCGATGGATTTCTTGGTGGCCTCGACCACATCGCCAAACTTGGCAAACTCGGTCTTGACCACGCCCAAGAGGCTCCACACCTCGGACGAGCGCTTCTCGATGGCCAGCGTCTTGAAACCCATCTGCAGGCTGTTGAGCATGGCAGCCAGATTGGCCGGGCCGGTGATCATCACGCGGCAGTCGTTCTGCACGGCTTCGACCAGGCCGGGGCGACGCATCACCTCGGCAAACAGGCCTTCGGTGGGCAGGTAGAGCACGGCAAAGTCGGTGGTATGCGGGGGGGAGACGTACTTGGCAAATATCTTCTTCGCTTCGAGCCTGATGGAGGCCTCGAACGCGTTGCCTGCGGACAGGATGGCCACCTTGTCGGCGGCGTCCTGCGCGTCCAGCAGGCGCTGGTATTGCTCCACCGGGTACTTGGAGTCGATGGGCAGCCACACCGGGTGCTCGTCACTCTTGCCCGGCAGGCGAATGGCAAACTCCACCAGCTCATCGCTGCCCGGCACGGTCTTGACGTTGCGCGCGAACTGGTCGGGCGTGAGCACGTTGTCGATGATGGCGCCCAGCTGCATCTCGCCCCAGGTGCCGCGCGACTTCACATTCGTCATCACACGTTTCAGGTCGCCCACGCTGCCCGCCAGGGTCTGCATCTCGCCCAGGCCCTTGTGCACTTGTTCGAGCCGGTCGCTGACAAGCTTGAAAGATTCGCCCAGGCGCTGCTCCAGCGTGGCGTGGAGCTTTTCGTCCACCGTGCGGCGCATTTCTTCAAGCTTGGTGGCGTTGTCGGCCTGGATGGCGGCCAAGCGCTCGTTGAGCGCGGTCCGCAGTTGTTCGGCGTTGTGCTGGCTGCCCTGCACCAGTCCGGTGAGCTGCTGCGACACGGCGTCTTGCAGCACGGCAAACTGGTTTTTGATCTGAAAGCTGTTGGCTTCGAGCTGGTCCTTGAGCGCCTGCGACATCGCGCCCAGCTGCGACTGGGTGTCGCCTTTGAGCGAGTCGAGCGTGAGGCGTGTGGCGGCGTCCAGGGCCGTGAGGCGCTGCTCCAGCCGCGCCTCAAACACGCCAAAGGCCGCCAGCAGCTCGGCGCGGCCGTTGCGCGATTCGGCCACCGCTTGTGTCAATCGCTCGTCCACCGCGTGGCGCAGCCCCTCCAGCGTGGTCTGCGTGGTTTGCGTGAAGCCGCGCAGCTGCTGGCCCATGCCGTCCAGCGCGCCGTCATTCTTGGCCACTGCAATCTGGGTGGCCTGCACGGTGCGCTCCAGCGCCTGCTGGCGAGCCAGCCATTCGGGCGGCAGGTCTATCCGGGGACGGCGCAGCAACAGCACCACCAAAAGTACCAGCGCCAATGCCAGCGCAGCCAATAGAACGAGAGTGTCAGTGGTCAATGGTTTACTATATTTTTGATAGCTATCAGGGCATATTCGACTAGCGCATACAGGCGATTTGGCCCAATCTTCGTCTCAGCGCAGTGCGGAGGGCTGGTTCACCGGTGTGAGTGGCCCGCGCCCGTCAAAGAACGCGATCAGATTGTCGGCCGCCAGGTTGGCCATGGCGCGGCGTGTGGGCACGGTGGCACTGGCAATGTGCGGGGTGAGCACTACGTTGGGCACGGTGAGCAGATCGGGGTGCACACTGGGCTCGCCCTCGAACACATCCAGCCCCGCCGCAGCAATGCGCCCTTCGCGCAGGGCCACCGCCAAAGCGGCGTCGTCCACGATGCCGCCGCGCGCAATGTTGATGAGGGTGGCCGTGGGCTTCATCAGCGCCAGCTCGGCCGCGCCGATGGTGTGGTGCGATGCCGCGCTGTACGGCACTACCAACACCACGTGGTCGGCCGTTCGCAGCAGCTCGTCTTTGCCCACATAGGTGGCCTTGCATTCGGCTTCCAGCTCGGGCGACAGGCGCGAGCGGTTGTGATAGACCACCTTCATGCCAAAGCCGTGCGCACCACGCTTGGCAATGCCCTGCCCGATGCGGCCCATGCCGATGATGCCCAGCGTGCTGCCGTGGATGTCGCCGCCCGCGAACATATCGTAGCTCCACTTGGTCCATTTACCGGCGCGCAGGTAATGCTCGCTCTCGGTCATGCGGCGGGCCGTGGCCATCAAGAGCGCAAAGCCAAAGTCGGCCGTGGTCTCGGTCAGTACGTCGGGCGTGTTGGTGCCCTGAACGCCTGCGGCGGTCATGGCGTCCACGTCAAAGTTGTTGTAGCCCACGGCCATGTTGGCGCAGACCTTGAGGCGTGGCGCGGCGGCCAGCAGTGCGGCATCGATGCGCTGACTGCCTGTGGTCAGCACCCCGTCCTTGTCAGCCAGGCGGGCGGCCAGCTCTTGCGGCGACCAGATCACGTCGTTGGGGTTGTCTTCCACATCGAAGTGTTGGCGCAGGCGGTCCACGATGTCGGGAAAGATCGCGCGGGCGACCAGGATGCGGGGTTTGCTCATAGCGCTCAAAACTCCAATCAACGGAACCAGATAAACGTCATCACGATGAACAGCGGCACCAGAATGCCGCCCGACCACAGCATGTAGCCAAAGAAGCTGGGCATCTTCACACCCCGGTCTTCGGCAATGGCCTTGACCATCATGTTGGGTGCGTTGCCGATGTAGCTGTTGGCTCCCATGAAGACCGAGCCCGCCGAGATGGCCGCCAGCGTGGGGGCCAGGGTGGTCATCAGCACGGCGGGGTCGCCACCGGCGGTGTTGAAGAAGACCAGATAAGTGGGCGCGTTGTCGAGGAAGGAGCTGAGCGCCCCGGAGGCCCAGAAGTACATGGCCGGATCTGGCGTGCCGTCGGGCCGGGTCACGGCGGCCACCACGGCGCCGAAGGGGCCGTTGACGCCCGCCTTGAGCATGGCAATGACCGGGACGATGGTGAGGAAGATGCCTGCAAACAGCTTGGCGACCTCTTGCATGGGGCCCCAGCTGAACTGGTTGTCCTCATGCACCTGCTTGGGGGTGACGCGCAGGGACACCAGCGCCACCAGGATCAGGCCCACGTCCCGCACGATACCGGGCAGGCCTACATCGGCTCCGGCAATGGTGAACGACACGGGAGACTTCCACAAGCCACTGAGCAGAACCAGCGCCACCACCACGCCCAGCAGCGCAAAGTTGGCCTTGCCGTCAAAGCCGATGGCCCTGGTGTCGGGGGTCGGGTCGGCCTTGAGCACTTCTTCACGCCGGTGGTAGTACCAGGAGTCCATCACGAAGAAGATGGCCAGCAGCGCGCTCACCAGGAACAGGGTCTCGGGGAAGATGTGCCCCACCGTCCAGAAGAAGTCCACCCCCTTCAGGAAACCCAGGAACAGCGGCGGATCACCCAGCGGTGTGAGCGAGCCCCCGGCGTTGGAGACGATGAAGATGAAGAACACCACCACATGCGCCGTGTGCTTGCGGTTGTCGTTGGCACGAATCAACGGTCGGATCAGCAGCATCGACGCGCCCGTGGTGCCCATGACGCTGGCCAGCGCCGCGCCAATGGCCAGGATGGCGGTGTTGAGCGCCGGACTGCCGTGCAGGTTGCCCCGTATGTAGATGCCCCCCGCCACGGTGAACAGCGCCGTGAGCAGGATGACGAAGGGAATGTATTCGGCCACCAGCGCGTGCACAAAGCTCGCCCCCGCTGCACCGGGGCCAAACACCACCGCGAACGGCAGCAAAAACGCCAAGGCCCAACCCGCGGCCACCTTGCCAAAGTGGTGGTGCCAGAAGATGGGCGCCAGCAACGGCATGAGCGCAATCGACAGCAGGATGCCCGCAAAGGGCACGCCCCACAGCACGGACAGCGTACTGCCGTCGATATCGGCCGCCAGCGCCAGGCCGGGCAGCACTGCGAGGAAGCCGGCAACCGCCAGCCCGCGCGAAAATTTCATGGTTCTTGTCTCCGTCTCATTGTCAAAAGTCAGGGCCTCGCAGGGTGGTAACACCCGCGCTGCGCGGTCAAGCCGGCGATGGGATATCGAAGACCTGGCGCAGGTAGGCCAGGTATTTCTCGTCATCGCACATGCCTTTGCCCGGCGTGTCGGACAGCTTGGCCACGGGCTGGTCGTTGCAGCGCGTCATCTTGATGACCACCTGCAAGGGCTCGTGGGCAGGCGGACTGCCCAGGTCATTGGTCAGGTTGGTGCCAATGCCAAAGGCCAGTTGGCAGCGCCCACGGAACTGCTGGTACAGCTCGATCGTGCGCGGGATGGTGAGCGCATCGCTGAAGATCAGCGTCTTGGTCAGCGGGTCCACGCGGTTCTTGCGGTAGTGGTCCAGCAGGCGCTCCCCCCAGGCAAACGGGTCGCCGCTGTCGTGCCGTGCGCCGTCAAACAGCTTGCAGAAGTACAGATCGAAGTCGCGCAGGAAGGCGCTCATGCCGTACACATCCGACAGCGCAATGCCCAGGTCGCCCCGGTATTCCTTGGCCCACACTTCAAACCCGAACACCTGGCTGTCGCGCAGGCGCGGTCCCAGCGCCTGGCAGGCCTGCAGATACTCGTGTGCCATGGTTCCCAAGGGGGTCACGCCCAGCTTCATCGCATACAGCACGTTGCTGGTGCCCGCAAACTGCCCCGGACCTGCGGGAGCGCCGGGGCGGCGGTCGCCCGTGCCCAGGCGGGCCACCAGCACGCGCAGCACTTCTTCGTGCCAGGCGCGCGAGAAGCGGCGGCGCGTGCCGTAGTCGGCAATCTTGAGGTCGGACAGGCCCTCGCCCTGCAGCAGCGCAATCTTGGCATCGAGCCGGCGGCGACCTTCAGGAAAGTCGGGCACCTTCTGCGTGTTGCGGAAGTACACCTCGTTGATGATCGCCAGCACCGGGATCTCGAACAGGATGGTGTGCAGCCAGGGTCCGCGGATGGTGATGTCTATCTCGCCGTTGTGCTGGGGCGTGACGGTGATGTATTTCTCGTTGAGCTTGAACAGCCCGAGAAAATCCACAAAATCGCTCTTGATGAAACGCAGCGACCGCAGGTAGGTCAGCTCGGCGTCCTGGAACTGGAGGCTGCACAGCGAACGGATTTCATCGCGGATCTCGTTGGCAAAGGGCGCCAGCTGCACGCCAGGGTTGCGGCACTTGAACTTGTATTCAACCTGCGCCCCCGGAAACTGGTGCAGCACCACCTGCATCATGGTGAACTTGTACAGGTCGGTGTCGAGCAGGCTGGTGATGATCATAGACAGGGCAAGCCGTAGAAACCGCGCACGCAAAGTACGCAGCGCACCGGTCGCAAACCGGGCAATAAAGCCGCAAAGTGTAGGCCATCACAGCGCCCGGCGCTTGGTGCACTCAGCGGCGTCAGCCAGCGTTCAGCCACCACCTGCATTTCGCGGCATTTCGGGCCAGGGCGCACATCGCACCTGCGCCCTTTGCTATCAAATCAATGGCAGCAGCGTGCCGCCGCCATCAACCTGGCATGACCAGCGCCTGCAGCACGGCGCGCAACGCGTCTGGCACGGCCACCGGGCGACGGGTCTCGCGGTCCACATACACATGGATGAAGTGGCCCGCCGCTGCCGTCATCGGCTCGCCTTGCGCAAACAGGCCCACCTCGTAGCGCACGCTGGAGCCCCCCAGCCGCGCGACGCGGATGCCAGCCTCCACCGTCTGCGGGAACGCCAGCGGCGCGAAGTAATTGCACTGGGTTTCGATGACCAGGCCGATGGTTCCACCCGCGTGGATGTCGAGCACGCCCTGGTCAATCAGGTGGGCATTCACCGCCGTATCGAACCAGCTGTAGTACACGACGTTGTTCACATGGCCATACACGTCATTGTCGGCCCAGCGCGTGGTGATGGGCCGGAACACGGGGTAGGCGCTGCGCGGCTGCGGAGCCGGGCGGGCGGGCGCGGAGGGAGTGGCGGACGGGGTGCTGGCGGCAGAGGTCATGGCCGCACATTCTGCCAGCGCTGGTGGTACTGCCAGGCCACGCGCCAGGTCGTGAGTTGCGCCTGCAGCGTGTCCTCCAAGTCGTTGCCGTAGCCACCTGCCATCACGAACACCGTGGGAATGCGCCGCTGCCAGGCCCAGTCAAACACACGCCGGTCGCGTGCCTCCAGCCCATCGTGGGTGACAGCAAGACGCCCCAGCCGATCGCCCACATGGGGGTCCGCACCCCCAAGATAAAACACCAGATCTGGCTTGCAGCGGTGGTCCAGCGCGTCCAGGGCCTGGTCCAGCGCGTGCAGGTACTCATCATCAGCACACCCGTCGGGCAGCTCCACATCCAGGTCGCTCGGCTCCTTGCGAAACGGAAAGTTGCGCGCGCCGTGCAGCGACAGGGTGAACACACTGTCGTCGCTCTGAAAGATATGGGCCGTGCCGTTGCCCTGGTGTACATCCAGGTCGATCACCGCCACCTGCAACGGCCAGCCCGATCCATCACTCAGGTGATCGGCCTGTGCCTGCCGGGCAGCCACCGCCACATCGTTGAATACACAAAAGCCGCTGCCCTTGTCGGCATACGCGTGGTGCGTGCCACCCGCCAGGTTGCCCGCCAGCCCCTCGCGCCACGCGGCGCGGGTGGCCGCCAAGGTGGCGCCCACCGAGCGGCGAGCGCGCTCGGCCATGGCCGGGCTCCAGGGAAAGCCGATCTCCCACTGCGCCGGGGGCGCCAGCGTGCCGTGGGCGATGGCGTCGATGTACTGCTGGCTATGCACCCGCGCCAGTGCCTCATCCGAGGCTGGCAGGGCTTCCTTCAACAGCGCGTCAGGGAGGTGCGCAGCGATCCGATCGCGCAGCATGCGGTACTTGGCCATGGGAAAGCGATGGCCTTCGGGCAAGGGCAACACGAAGTGGTCGGCATAGTAGGCGTGCATGACGCAATTGTGGCAAGTCGGGAATTTCTGGGTGATCGTGTCTAATTTGCTGCACCGCAACAAAAACCCCTTGCAATAGCGCAGCAAGCCCCTAAAATTCAACCCATGCTGCACTGCAACATGACTCACCCGGTCAAGGTCAGCGCAGATGTCTGTGAACCACCCCGGCCCTTCGGGCCCTCATTCTTAGGAGATATGACATGTCGCTGACCGCAGAACAAATCCTGGCATCCCACAAGGCCAACATCGAAACCCTGTTTGGCTTGACCACCAAGGCGTTCGAAGGCGTGGAAAAGCTGGTCGAACTGAACGTGACCGCTTCGCGCGCTGCCCTGTCCGAAGCCGCCAACCACACCCAAGCCGTGCTGGGCGTGAAGGACGCGCAAGAGTTGCTGGCCCTGCAAGCTGGCCTGTTCCAGCCCCTGGCTGAAAAGACCGCCGCTTACAGCCGTCACCTGTATGACATCGCTTCGGGTACCGGTGCCGAATTCGGCAAGGCTTTCGAAACCCAGGCCACCGACGCACAAAAGGCTTTCACCAACTTGGTGGACAGCGCCGCCAAGAACGCCCCTGCCGGCTCCGAAACCGCCGTCGCCGTGATGAAGAGCGCCGTGTCGGCCGCCAACAACGCGTTTGAGTCAGTGCAAAAGGCCGTCAAGCAAGCGTCTGACGTGGCAGAAGCCAACTTCAACGCCGTGGCCAACACCGCTGCCAACGCTGCCAAGACGGCCGCTCCCCGCAAGCGTTAATCGCCATGTTTGCGGTCTGGAGTGCAACCTCTAGGCCGCGTTCAGGGAATACCCTGATAATGCAATCCATGCGCTGCTGACTTGGTCAACAGCGCCCCAGTTGTCTCCTTGGATCCTCTCGAAACCCCCGTTTCAAGGATCCTTTTAAAGCCCGGTTTTACGACTGGGCTTTTTTTTGCCTGCGCGCAATGCAAGCCCATTCGACCTGGCCCGAGGCCGGATGTTGATCGGCACGACGGCCGCACTCGCCCAACGCGCCGCAATGCCGTTACCCAGTGCCTGACCCTTGCTCCACGTCAAATCCAGGCCCCAAATCCAGCCGTCGAATCGGATATTTATTAAGAATAATTCGCGTTTGCTTTATCATTGGCGCAGTTTCAACCCCGAAAGACGCAACCCATGTCGAAGACTGTGAAAGCCTTGCTGAGCGCTTGTGCCCTGGCCGCCGCTACAGGCGCCGTGCATGCCCAGGAACAAGTGGTCAACCTCTACTCGGCCCGCCACTACTCCACCGACGAAGCGCTGTACACGGGCTTCACCAAGGCCACGGGCATCAAGATCAACCGCGTGGACGCGGACGACGCCGGCATCCTGGCGCGCCTGAAGGCCGAGGGCGCCGCCTCCCCTGCCGACGTGATCCTGCTGGTGGACGCCGCCCGCCTGTACAAGGGTGAGGTCGATGGCCTGTTCCAGCCCATCCAGTCCAAGGTGCTGAACGATGCCATCCCCGCCAACCTGCGCAGCCAACCTGCGGCGGACGGCGGCATTTCGTGGTTTGGACTGTCCACCCGCGCGCGCGTGATCGTCTACAACAAGGTCAAAATGCAAAAGGCCGATGTGGACACATATGAAGAATTGGGTGACCCCAAGAACAAGGGCAAGCTGTGCATCCGCTCCGGCTCACACCCTTACAACCTGAGCCTGTTCGGCGCAGTCACCGAGCATTTGGGCGAACAAAAGGCCGAGGCATGGCTCAAGGGCATGGTGGCCAACTTGGCCCGCCCACCCAAGGGCGGCGACACCGACCAGATCAAAGCCGTGGCCGCAGGCGAATGCGACATTGCAGTGACCAACACCTACTACCTGGCGCGCATGATGCGCTCCAACGCACCCGAGGATGTGGCAGTGGTCAACAAGGTGGGCGTGGTGTTCCCCAACCAGGAGTCCTGGGGCACGCACCTGAACATCGCTGGTGGCGCGGTGGCTAAGCACTCCAAGAACCAGGCCAATGCCGTCAAGTTCCTCGAATACCTGGCCAGCCCCCAGGCACAGAACTACTTTGCCAATGGCAACAACGAGTGGCCCGCTGCCAAGGGCGTGACACTGGACAACCCCGCCCTCAAGGCCATGACCGGCGGCAAGCCCTTCAAGAGCGAAACCATCCCGATCAGCGCGGTGGGCGCCAACACGACCAAGGTGCAGCAGATGCTGGACCGCGTGGGCTTCCAGTAAGCCGCCCCTGCCCTCACCCACCACAAGCCCGGCCTGGTCCGGGCTTTTTTTCGCCTTCGGCACGGCTGGGAGATGCGCCATAATTGACGTTTACGTTAACGTCACTTACTGGAGACAACCATGGACATCCAAGGCAAGGTATTCATCGTCACCGGCGGCGCGTCGGGCTTGGGCGAAGGCACGGCACGCATGCTGGCCGCCCAGGGCGGCACCGTGGTCATTGCCGACATGCAGGCAGAAAAAGGCGAGGCCGTGGCCAAGGAAATCGGCGGCGCGTTTGTGAAATGCGATGTGAGCAACGAGGCCGATGGCCAGGCCGTCTTGGCCAAGGCGGTGTCGCTCGGGAAACTGGTGGGCCTCGTGAACTGCGCGGGCATCGCCCCTGCCGAAAAGACCGTTGGCAAGAACGGCGCACATGCGCTGGCCCTGTTCAGCAAGACCATCACGGTCAATCTGATCGGCAGCTTCAACATGATCCGCCTGGCCGCCGAGGCCATGAGCAAGAACGAGCCTGAGTCCACGGGCGAGCGCGGCGTGCTGATCTCCACGGCCAGCGTGGCCGCCTCTGACGGACAGATCGGCCAGGCCGCCTACGCCGCCTCCAAGGGCGGCGTGGTGGGCATGACCCTGCCGATTGCCCGTGACCTGGCCCGCAACGGCATCCGCAACATGACCATTGCCCCTGGCATTTTTGGTACCCCCATGCTGTTTGGCATGCCGCAAGAAGTGCAGGACGCGCTGGCCGCTGGCGTGCCCTTCCCCAGCCGCCTGGGCACCCCCCAGGACTACGCCAAGCTGGTGCGCCACATCCTTGAAAACGACATGCTCAATGGCGAGGTGATCCGCTTGGACGGTGCCATTCGCCTGGCACCTCGCTGAGCCTCGAGTGAGCTTGGGCAGGGGCTCTACGGAACCCCTGAACGCTATTTATTCGATAGCTATTCAGGCATATTTCCTCTGCGCATAGGGCTTGTTTGGCACAAAATTGGCCACACAAAGGCTTGGCGTGGCTCCTGCATCAGGCGCGCCAAACACGCCCCCAATTGCCGCCTGCCCGCCCACCCGCCGCGCTGACAACGCGGCGGTTCCGCGTTGGCGATGCGATCGCCTCTGGCCTCTCCTCGGCCGCTCAACCCGGTACCGCGTGGCCCTGGGTCAACATACCGTCCAGGTCCGTGGCGGGCACCGGACGGCTGAAGTGGTAGCCCTGCCCCGTGTCGCAACCCAGTCCCAAAAGCACCTCGCCCTGGACGGCCGTCTCCACGCCTTCGGCAATGGTTTCCAGACCCAGACTCTGCGCCAGGCCAATGATGGCGCGCACGATGTGGGGTGCGCTGGGGTCATCACCCAGGTGGCGCACAAACGACTGGTCGATCTTGAGCTTGTGGACCTTGAGGCGCTGGATGTAGCTGAACGATGAATACCCCGTGCCAAAGTCGTCGATGGACAGCTTCACCCCCAGGTCACACAGCTGCTGCACGATGGCAATCACCTGTTCTGGCGCATCCATGGCAATGCTCTCCGTCAGCTCCAGCTCTAGCATCTGCGGCGGTACACCACTGTCGGCCAGCGACCGGCGCACCGTGTCCACCAGGCCTGGGTGGCGAAACTGCACCATCGACAGGTTCACCGCCACCACCAGCTCAGTGTGGCCGGCATCACGCCAGTGCCGGGCCTGGGCCAGCGCGGTGCGCAACACCCATTCGCCCATGCCCAGAATCTGTCCGCTGCTTTCCGCCACCGGAATGAACTCGGCCGGGCCGACCGTGCCCAGCTCGGGGTGAGTCCAGCGCAGCAGCGCCTCTACCCCCACCAGCTGGCGATCCCGCAGCCGGATTTGTGGCTGGTAGTGGAGCGTCAGCTGGCCCTGTACCAGGGCGCTGCGCAAGGCGTTCTCAATCTGCAGCACCCTGAGCGAACGCGCCTGCATGTCTGTGGAGAAGAACCGGTAGGTATCGCGTCCAGACTCTTTGGCGCGGAACATGGCTGCGTCGGCACGCTGCGCCAGGGTTTCAAAGTCACCGCCGTCTTCGGGGTACATCGCAATCCCGATCGATGAGGTCACCACCAGCTCGTGGTGCTCCAGCTTGCAGATGCGGCGCACCTGCGCCTGCAGTTCGTCGGCCACGTGGGCCGCCTGCTGCGCATCGGTCAGGGGCAGCACGATGACGAACTCGTCCCCGCCCTGCCGGGACACCGTGTCTTCATCGCGCACCACCGACTGCAAGCGATGTGCAATCTCGATCAACAGCCCGTCGCCCACTTGGTGACCCAGCGAGTCGTTCACGTTCTTGAAGTGGTCCAGGTCCAGGTACAGCAGGGCCAGCTGGTGGCCGCTTCGTTGAGTAAGTGCCAGAGCCTGGCTGAACCGGGAGGCGAACATCGTGCGGTTGGGCAGGCCAGTCAATGCGTCGAAGTTGATCAGCTTGCGAATGCGCTCCTCGTCGCGCCTGCGTTCCGTCACATCCTCCTGCACCGCGAGATAGTGGGTGATGCGGCCCTGCTCGTCGTGCAGCGGCGAGATGATGGCAGACTCATGGTATTCGGCGCCCCCCTTGCGGCGGTTCACGAACTCGCCGCGCCACGGCCGACCTGACTCCAGGTGCTGCCACAGGTCGGCATACACGCTGGCGGGCGTGGAACCCGCGCTCAGCAGGCGCGGGTTGCGGCCAATGACCTCCTCGGGGCTGTAGCCCGTCGTGGCAGTGAATGCGGGGTTTACGTATTCGATGTTGCCATCGGCGCCCGCAATGAAGATGGAGTTGGGCGCTTGCTCCACGGCGTGGCGCAGCTTGCGCAAGGTATCCAGCGTCTGGACCCGCAGCGTGATGTCGCGGGACAGCACCACAAAGTGATCATCCGCCTCATCGTCCATTACCTTGCGTGCCACAGACAGCTCAAACCAATGCTGGCCGTCGGGCAAAATCAGCGCGTACTGAAAATCGCGGGCCAGGCCATGTTCAGCCGCCGCATCGATTGCCGCCTGCGCTACCGCTGCGGCCGCAGGCGGCAGGATGTCGTGGATCGACCGGCCGATGACCTCACTGGTCGGCATCAGCAGCAACTCAGGCTGGCGCGTATGGATCTGCACATAGCGGCCATCGCGAGTCACCTCGAACATCAGGTCGGGGACCGCATCCAGCACGGCCCGCAAGGCCTTGTCGGACTGCTTGAGCACCCTGTAAGGCGCCTCGATGGTGCCCACAAAAATGGCCCGGTAGAGGTAGTAGTACCCCGCCACCTTGTACAGATGGCCCAGCAGATTGAAGGCGTCCGTGGCGATGACGTAAAACGTGAAAAAGACCTCGCTCAGAGCCATCACCCACACTGCGGCGAACAGCCTCGCCACATCAAAGGCGGCGCGCTCGCGCGCACTGCGCAGCAGCAGCACCAACGACGCAACATACAAAGCGACCACGCCGTACTCGGCGGCGATTTTGAACCGCGTGAGCCCCTGAGCATCGTAGGTCTGCGGGTACCACTGCGGAAACCAGAACACAACGGCGTGGATGGCGGCCACCACAGCCAACACCAGTGCCAGCACCATCAACCGGCCCGGGCTTGAAACGGGCGCATCGCCGGGCGCGCGCCAGTGCAGCACTACGGCGCCCAAGAGCGTCAGCGCCCCCAGGTAGCGCGCGGGCAGCCAGAAATTGATGCCCTTGGCCACTGAGTTGGGCGTGATGTAGTCCGGCATGCCGGCAAAGGACAGCATGTGCGAAAAGTCCAGCACCGCGACCCCCAGAAATCCGCAGGCCAGAATGAGGACGTTACGCTGGGGGTTCAGGCTGTGCGCCTTCCACCCCACGGCAAACACCAGCGCCGACACGGCAATGGACAAGGTCTCCAGCACTTGGTGCAGCGTGAGGTAGTGCCCCACCCGCAAGGAGGTTGCCACCGAAAAATATACCCACGCAGCAACCAATCCACCGGTCAACAGGTAAAGCACCGGTGCCACAGCTTTGAAACTGGCCTGGTGCTGCGGGTGGATCTGCAACCGAAGAAGGTTCATGGGCGCCAAATGGGTCTGTGAAGACCGGCCGCCTGAGCGATACGATGGTGCGGCCGGTACCGGCAATTCTTGCACAGGCCCACCCCTTGTAACAGGCTCAATCCGGGGCGACAGTCATTCAGCAGGCCCGGCTTCAATGCCTGCAGGGGAAAGCAGCAAAGAATACCGGGCATAAAAAAAACCGCTGCAGCCTTGCGACTGCAGCGGTTTGCATCTGGCGGAGTGGACGGGACTCGAACCCGCGACCCCCGGCGTGACAGGCCGGTATTCTAACCAACTGAACTACCACTCCTGGCAGGCAGCTTTTCGCTTGTATTTCTCAACACAAGCCAAGTGCTACGAACTTGGCGACCCCACGGGGATTCGAACCCCGGTACTCACCGTGAAAGGGTGATGTCCTAGGCCTCTAGACGATGGGGTCAAAACCTTGGAACTAACCGAACTACTACTGACAAATTTGGTGGAGGTAAACGGGATCGAACCGATGACCTCTTGCATGCCATGCAAGCGCTCTCCCAGCTGAGCTATACCCCCCAAAACTTCTCTGGCTTGCACCAAAGAGAACCGTTGCATCTTCAAGATTTGCAACGGCTGATAACTGGCGGAGTGGACGGGACTCGAACCCGCGACCCCCGGCGTGACAGGCCGGTATTCTAACCAACTGAACTACCACTCCTGGCAGGCAGCTTTTTGCTTGCATTTCTCAACACAAGCCAAGTGCTACAAACTTGGCGACCCTACGGGGATTCGAACCCCGGTACTCACCGTGAAAGGGTGATGTCCTAGGCCTCTAGACGATAGGGTCAAAACCTTGGAACTAACCGTTATCAAGCTGTTTGGTGGAGGTAAACGGGATCGAACCGATGACCTCTTGCATGCCATGCAAGCGCTCTCCCAGCTGAGCTATACCCCCACTATATGACCTCAAACACTTAGCATTTGTTGTCATCACCTGAGCCTTGAATTATAGACAGATTTTTAGCGGTTTCGCAAACGCGCTACAACTTTTTCACGTCCGACCAATTCCAGCACGGCATCGACCGACGGAGTGTGTGCGGTTCCGACCGTCAGCACGCGCGCGGGCATCGCCAACTGAGGCATCTTCAGGCCTTGGGCTGCGAGCACCTGCTTGAACGCCGCACTGATGGAAGCCTTGTCCCATTCACACGCAGACAGCGCATCGGCCAGCGCGTCCAGAGCAGGCGCAATGGCGTCGGTGACATGCTGCGCGCGCTCTGCATCGACGGGCGATACATCGCCATAAAAAACTTGCGCCCAGTTGGCGAGCGCGACGGTGGTGTCGCACCGATCTTTGAACAGCGCACAGATGCGAGGGAGACGGCCATCGGCCAGTGCCTCGGCCGAGACACCGCGGGCCTGCAATTGCGGAGCAACCAGCGCCGCCAGCGCGTCATCGGCCATGGCTTTCAAGTGCTGGGCATTCACCCAGCGCAGCTTGGCTTCATCGAACTGCGCCGCGCTGCGGCCCAGGTGGTCCAGGTTGAACCACTGCAGGAACTGCTCGCGGCTGAATATCTCATCATCGCCGTGGCTCCAGCCCAAGCGGGCCAGGTAGTTCACCATGGCATCGGGCAAATAGCCTTCATCACGGTACTGCGTGACAGGCTTGGCGCCATTGCGCTTACTCATCTTCTCGCCCTGCTCGTTCAGCACCGTAGGCAAGTGGGCATACACCGGAGGTTCCTCGCCCAGGGCGCGGAAGATGTTGATTTGGCGCGGTGTGTTGTTCACATGGTCGTCACCGCGGATCACATGCGTGATCGCCATGTCGATATCGTCCACCACGACGCAGAAGTTGTAGGTGGGCGTGCCATCCGGGCGCGCGATGACCAGATCATCCAGCTCATCGTTGCTGATCTCGATGCGGCCCTTGACCTTGTCGTCCCAAGCCACCACGCCACCTTGCGGGTTCTTGAAGCGCAGCACGGGCTGCACGCCCTCGGGAATGGCTGGCAGGGTCTTGCCCGCTTCGGGGCGCCACGTGCCGTCGTAACGGGGCTTCTCCTTGGCAGCCATCTGCCGCTCGCGCAGGGCATCCAGCTCTGCCACACTCATGTAGCACGGATACACGTGGCCTGCGGCCTGCAGGTCTGCGAGCACGGACTTGTAGCGGTCCATGCGCTGCATCTGATAGAACGGGCCTTCGTCGTGGTTCAAACCGAGCCAAGCCATGCCCTCGATGATGACGTCCACTGCCGCCTGGCTGGAGCGCTCCAGGTCGGTGTCTTCAATACGCAAAATGAAGTCACCACCCGTGGCGCGGGCAAACGCCCAGGGGTACAGGGCCGAGCGGATGTTGCCCAGGTGGATGAACCCCGTGGGCGAGGGTGCGAAACGGGTGCGTACGCGGCCCGTGCTGGATGCAGTGGTTTCAGTCATAACAATCAATGCTGGCCCTCAATGGGGCCAGTTCTCAAGTGAGGTCAATCCATCGGGCGCAGTCAATACGGAAACAGCATCGCCCGCTTTGCCGAAAGTCCAGCATCGCGTGCGATGGCCCTCAGGGGCTGCGCACGCCCTTGGCTACGCTTCTTGCGCGTTGGGCAACGCAAGGCGCGAGGTGTCTTCCTCGCCTTCTTCCGCACCCACGCGCCCTTCATTCAGGCTGGCGATCCCTTCCGCCGTGATGTCGCCAGTCACGTACACGCCGTCAAAGCACGAGGCATCGAAGCCGACGATAGCGCTGTTGAGCGCACCCACGGCCTTCTTCATGCCATCCACATCCTGGTAGATGAGAGCATCGCAGCCGATGGCCTGGCGAATTTCTTCGACCGTGCGGCCATGGGCCACCAGTTCGCTGCTGGTGGGCATATCGATGCCATACACGTTGGGGTAACGCACAGGTGGTGCTGCACTGGCCAGGTACACCTTACGGGCACCTGCGTCGCGTGCCATCTGCACGATCTCGCGGCTGGTCGTGCCACGCACGATGGAGTCATCTACCAGCAACACGTTGCGGCCTTTGAATTCGCTGCCAATCACATTGAGCTTCTGGCGCACCGACTTCTTGCGCACGCCCTGCCCCGGCATGATGAAGGTACGACCCACGTAACGGTTCTTGACGAAGCCTTCGCGGTATGGGACGCCGAGCAGATGCGCCAGTTGCGTGGCGCTGGGGCGGCTGGACTCAGGGATGGGGATGATCACGTCGATCTCGTTGGGCGGCACGGTGGATACCACGCGTTTGGCCAAGGCTTCACCCAGGTTCAGACGGGCTTGGTAAACCGAGATGCCGTCAAGCACCGAGTCAGGCCGCGCAAGGTACACAAACTCAAAGATGCATGGATTGAGCTGCGGGTTCTCAGCGCACTGGCTGGCGTGAACCTGGCCATCGAGCGTGATGAAAATCGCTTCGCCTGGGTTGATATTGCGGTCGAACACATGGGAGGTGCCTTCCAGCGCCACCGACTCGCTGCCCACCATCACGGTGCCGTCCTGGCTGCGGCCCATGGCCAACGGGCGAATGCCATGCGGGTCGCGGAAGGCCAGCAGGCCGTGGCCTGCGATCAGCGCGATCACGGCATACGAACCCTTGATGCGCTTGTGCACCGCACGCACGGCCGTGAAGACGTCCTCGGGCTGCAACGGCACACCGCGCGTGGCGCGTTCGAGCTCGTGCGCAAACACGTTCAGCAGAACTTCCGAATCGCTTTCGGTGTTGGTGTGGCGATGGTCTGTCTGGAACAGCTCCGTGCGCAGTTCGCGGGCGTTCGTCAGATTGCCGTTGTGCACCAGCACGATGCCGAACGGGGCGTTGACGTAAAACGGTTGCGCCTCTTCTTCGCTGTAGGCATTGCCGGCGGTGGGGTAGCGCACCTGGCCCAAGCCCACATTGCCGGGGAGCGCGCGCATGTTGCGCGTGCGAAAGACGTCGCGCACCATGCCCTTGGCCTTGTGCATGAAGAATTTGCGGCCCTGCTGGGTCACGATGCCCGCTGCGTCCTGACCGCGATGCTGCAAGAGCAGCAGGGCGTCATAGATCAGCTGATTGACGGGCGCAGGACTGACGACGCCGACGATTCCACACATAGTTGTATTCCATCCGTTTGCGGGAACAGCCCCGCGGTCATCCAACGGCAGCAGCTTCTGACCGCTGCCGCTTCGATCTCACGAAGGCAGATGCCTTCCAAATTCGTCCGGCAGCGCCGGTTTCAACCCCTTGAGCACCTCGGTCAAGACCGGTGCACCCTGCGACTCCTGCCACCACTGCGCCTCGTGCACAGGCGTGATGCCCGCCACCACGGCCACCGCCAGCAACAAAACCAAACCGCGCAGCACGCCAAACACGGCACCCAAGGTGCGATCGGCAGGGCGCAGCCCTACCGCGTCTACCAGTTTTTTGGCGATCCAGGCCAGAAAACCACAAGCGAAAACCGAAGCCACAAACACCACGACAAAACCGGCTGCATATCGCAGTGATTCGCCCGAACCGCCCATGGGCAGCAAGGCCGCCGCATCAGTTGCAAACCACTGCGCCACAAAAAACGACACCACCCAGCCCAGGACCGACAGCACTTCAAACACCAGGCCACGCCACGCACCAATCAGCATGGAGGCCAGCAACACGGCCACAAACACCCAATCCAGCGCAGCCATGGACAAACGGTAGCCCGATCAGCAACGCTTACAGGGTCAGCACAGAAGCCGACAGGTCCAGCGCCTTGATGCGCGCCGCCGCCTTGTCTGCCTCTACCCGATTGGTGAACGGGCCGACACGCACCCGGGTGCGTTTGCCGTCTTTGGTGTCCACCACTTGCGTATAGGTCTTGAGGCCCACCCGTTCCACCTTGGTGCGGGCTTCACGGGCCTTTTCAGCATCTGCGAAGGCGCCAACCTGCACAATGAAACGCGCCTCCTCGGCACCCGCTGCCGCTGGTGCCGGAGTGCTGCGGCCTTCCAACAAGGCACGGGCACGCGCCGAGTCGTCCGCGCGCACAGGCTTGGGCTCGGGCGCAGGAGCAGGCGCTGGGGCCACGGGCGGCTTGGCCTCGTGTTTCACCTCGGGCCTGGCGGGTGCGGCTGCAGGGGCTGGCGCAGGTTTGGCTGCTGCAGGACGAGCGCTGGGCACCAGCTCCTCCCCGTCCGCCAGACCATTGGCCGCAGCCGTGCGCGAAGGTGCAGGCCGTTGTGCGGCAGCTGCGGGGGCTTGCTCTGGGGCGGCGGGCGCTGCTGGCTTGGCCGTGGCGGCATCGACCACAGGCGCAGGCACCACCAGCGGCGCGACCTTGTTGCGGTCCGGGATCTCGATGGGAATATCCACAGGAATGGGCCGTGGCTGGGTATCAAACAGCAGCGGAAACCCAATGACCCCCACCAGCACCAGCACCGCTGCGCCAATCAAACGATGCCGGGCGCGGCGGCGCATCACTTCGATGCTCTCAGCCTGCGGGGTGCGCGAGCGCTTGGACGGCTTTTCGGCCTGTTGCTGCTCACCCTGACCGGGCCACCGGAACTTGAAAAATGCCATGGACTAAGGACTCGTGAGGCGCTCAGGCGCCCAGATGTTTGGCGTGCAAGCGAGGTGTTCCGTTGATCAACACCCCACCCACCGTAAAGAACGAGCCAAAGACCACGATTCTATCAGCGGGGTCTGCAGCAGCCACCGCCGCGTGCAGGGCCTGCAGCGGGTCGGCATGCAAGCTGGACGTGACGTCCCGGCGACCGCCCGCCACCATGTGCACCGCATTCCACTTTTGCTGCAACACGGCGGCCGACTCAGCACGGGGAGTGGGCAAATCGGTGAAATACCAACGGTCCACCAGCGGCCCTACTTTGGCCAGCATCGGCGCCAGGTCTTTGTCCGCCATGGCACCAAACACCGCGTGGGTGGTAGGGAAGAACCCCATCGCATCCAGATTGGCCGTGAGCGCCGCCACGGAGTGGGGGTTGTGCGCCACATCCAGCACCAGCGTTGGCTGCCCCGGTACGATCTGAAACCGCCCCGGCAATTCCACCAGGGCCATGCCGTTGCGCACTGCCTGCGCTGTGACGGGAAGGCGGTCACGCAATGCCTCAAAAGCGGCCAGCACACCCGATGCGTTCACCAACTGGTTGGCCCCGCGCAGGGACGGATAAGCCAGCCCGGCATAACGCCGCCCCCGGCCGGCCCAGCCCCACTGCTGCTTGTCGCCCGAAAAGTTGAAATCGCGCCCAAAACTCCACAGATCTGCGCCGATCTCCCGCGCGTGGTCCACCACGCTCTGGGGCGCCATCGGGTCACTCACGATGACAGGCCTGCCGGTGCGCATGATGCCGGCCTTTTCCCTGCCAATGCTCTCGCGGTCCGGGCCCAGAAACTCTGTGTGGTCGATGTCGATGCTGGTGATGATGGCGCAGTCTGTGTCGATCACATTGGTGGCGTCCAGGCGCCCACCCAGGCCGACTTCAAGAATCGCCACATCCAGCAAGGCATGGCTCATGAGCCGCAGGATGGCCAGGGTGGTGAACTCAAAATACGTGAGCGACACCTCGTTGCCGTTCTGTGTTCTGGCAGCCTCCACCGCCTCGAAATGGGGCACCAGATCTGCCGCTGGGACGATTTCGCCATGCACGCGGCAGCGCTCTTCAAAGTGCACAAGGTGCGGCGAGGTGTACACGCCCGTGCGGTAACCCGCCTGCAGCGCCACCGCTTCGAGCATTGCGCAGGTCGATCCCTTGCCGTTGGTGCCCGCCACCGTGATTACTGGGCACTCGAAACGCAGCGCCATGCGGCGCGCGACTTCAGCGACCCGGTCCAGGCCCATGTCAATGTTGCGGGGGTGCAGCTGCTCGCAGTGGCGCAGCCAGCCTTCCAGGGTGTGGGGTTTGGTTTGCATACAGCCCGGGATTGTCGCCGAGCCCGCATTCACCCCCTCGATTTCGAGGATGATGCGCGGCATGAACACCGTCATCACCGTTTACGGCATCCCCAATTGCGATACCGTCAAAAAATCCCGGACCTGGTTTGCAGAGCAAGGGTTGGAAGTCCAGTTTCATGACTTCAAAAAGCAGGGCGTTCCGGCCGACCAACTCCCGATCTGGCTGAAGGCGGTCGGCTGGCAAAAGCTGGTCAATCGCCAGGGGACCACCTGGCGCAAGCTCGATGCGGCAACGCAGGCAGCGGTGCTGGACGATGCGAGCGCCAGCGCACTGGTTCAGCAGCAACCCAGCGTGATCAAAAGGCCGGTGGTTCAGTGGCAGGACGCCAAAGGCCTGCATGTCACCATCGGATTTGTGCCGGACCAGTGGCCCGCTGGACCGGATGGCGCATCCAAGGGGTGACTTAGGAAGGGGAACGCGGGAAAATCGCACAAATCTTTACGCAGATTTACGGCGTCCGGGCCCCGGGTTGACCGAGCGGGCCTAAACTTTTCTGCAGTCTGGTGCGTTATGTACCGACCCGAAAGGAGTTTCTCCATGAAAAAGATCGTGATTTTTTCTGCCCTGGCCGCCGTCGCCGTCGTGGCCAGCGCCCAGGAACAAGGCCGTGTGCTGTCTGCCACGCCCATCATTCAGCAAGTCGGCGTTCCGCAGCAGGTGTGTGGCAATGAAACCGTTTACAACGGCAACCGCACGACGGGCGCAGGCGCTGTGATTGGCGCGATTGCCGGTGGCGCTGTGGGCAACACCATTGGCAGGGGCAGCGGTCGCGCCGCAGCCACAGCCATCGGGGTACTGGGTGGCGCAGTGGTGGGCAACCAGATCGAAGGCAACGGCCAGCCGCAGTACCAGAACGTGCAGCGCTGCACTACCGAGACGTATTACGAGAACCGCACGGTGGGCTACGACGTGGTCTATGAATACGCAGGCCGCCAGTACACCACCCGTACCCAGAACGACCCAGGCCGCTGGATTCCGGTGAACGTGCAGCCCGCTGGCCAGACCTATTCGACCCAGCCTGACCCATACGCAGCCCAGGGCGTATACAGCCAGCCGGGTGTGGTGACCTCCACCTACCCCGTGCAGCCGGTGTACCAGGCCCCCCCCACTTACGTGACGCCCCCGGTCACGGTGATTGAATATGGCTACGACGGCGGACGCCCCTACTACCCGCACCACCGCAACCCCTACTGGCGTTAAGCGCCGGCAGCCAAGCTGCCAGGGCCAGTGACCAAGAGCCCTTCGGGGCTCTTTTTCTTGGCACAAGCGGTCGAGGGCACGGATTTCGTTGGCGCCCGCAGTCCGAGGCGTCAGCACCCTGCCCTAAAATCGCGGGTTTCCTCCATTCCTACCCGCGCATTCCATGACCACCGAAAAAATCGACGGCGTGTCCGTCACCACCCAAGCCAATGTGTACTTTGACGGCAAGTGCGTGAGCCACGGCATCACCTTCCCGGACGGCACGAAGAAGTCGGTGGGTGTGGTGCTGCCCGCGACGCTCACGTTCAACACTGGCGCGCCTGAAATCATGGAATGTGTCGCAGGCTCGTGCGAATACAAGCTGGCAGGCACGGATGCGTGGGTGAAATCGTCCGCAGGCGAAAAGTTCAGCGTGCCCGGCAACTCCAAGTTCGACATCCGCGTGACCGAGGCCTATCACTACATCTGCCATTTCGGCTGAGATGTTCGGGCTGAAATTTGATTGATTTTGGCCTCTAGCGCTAGTCCAAAATGCGCTGGTAGCTATCATTTTTGAAGAAGATTCCATGGCAACCATCCTCCAGAACCTCCCCCTCGGCCAAAAGGTCGGCATCGCCTTCTCCGGCGGCCTCGATACCAGCGCCGCACTGCACTGGATGAAGCTCAAGGGCGCCGTGCCCTACGCCTACACCGCCAACCTGGGCCAGCCTGACGAGCCCGACTACGACGCCATCCCGCGCAAGGCCATGGAATACGGCGCCGAGAAGGCCCGCCTGGTGGACTGCCGCACGCAGCTGGCCCACGAAGGCATTGCCGCCCTGCAGGCTGGCGCCTTCCACATCAGCACCGGCGGCCTGACCTACTTCAACACCACGCCCCTGGGCCGCGCCGTCACCGGCACCATGCTGGTGGCCGCAATGAAGGAAGACGACGTCCACATCTGGGGCGACGGTTCGACCTTCAAGGGCAACGACATCGAGCGCTTCTACCGCTACGGCCTGCTCACCAACCCCTCGCTCAAGATCTACAAGCCCTGGCTGGACCAGCTGTTCATCGACGAGCTGGGCGGCCGTGCGGAAATGTCGGCGTTCATGACGCAGGCTGGCTTTGGCTACAAGATGAGCGCCGAGAAGGCCTACAGCACCGACAGCAACATGCTGGGCGCCACGCACGAGGCCAAGGACCTGGAGTTCCTGTCCAGCGGCATCCGCATCGTCAACCCCATCATGGGCGTGGCGTTCTGGAAGGAAGAAGTCGCCGTCAAGGCCGAGGAAGTGTCGGTGCGCTTTGAAGAAGGCCAGCCCGTCGCATTGAATGGCGTGGAGTTCAACGACCCGGTCGAACTGATCCTCGAAGCCAATCGCATCGGCGGCCGCCATGGCCTGGGCATGAGCGACCAGATCGAGAACCGCATCATCGAGGCCAAGAGCCGCGGCATCTACGAAGCCCCCGGCCTCGCCCTGCTGCACATTGCCTACGAACGCCTGGTGACCGGCATTCACAACGAGGACACCATCGAGCAGTACCGCATGAACGGCCTAAAGCTGGGCCGCCTGCTGTACCAGGGCCGCTGGTTCGACCCGCAAGCCATCATGCTGCGCGAAACCGCCCAGCGCTGGGTGGCCCGCGCCGTGACCGGCACCGTGACGCTGGAACTGCGCCGTGGCAACGACTACTCGCTGCTGAACACCGAGTCGCCCAACCTGACGTACCACCCCGAGCGCCTGTCGATGGAGAAGGTCGAAGACGCGCCGTTCTCGCCGCTGGACCGCATTGGTCAACTCACCATGCGCAATCTGGACATCGTGGACACGCGCGGCAAACTGGGCGTGTACTCGCGCGCCGGTCTGCTGTCGCTGGGAGGCAATGCCGCCCTGGCCCAGCTGGAAAACGACCGCAAGTAAGCCCTGAAGAAGCCCTCAGCTGTCAGAAGTCTCCCGGGTGCCGCCGGGAGCGCCTTGACAGTTTTTCTGAGATGAAAATGGCTGATAGCGCTAGTGCGATATGCCTTGGCAGCTATCAATAAATGAGTAAATCCACCCATGGGGTGGCTTTTTCATTGCCGTATCGGGGCAGGCGCTACACATGCACGCCCTAGGCACAGGGGCCGCAAAACACTTCGCGCGCTACACCACCACCGGCTCGGGCTCCAGCCGGATGCCAAAGCGCTCGTACACACTGGTCTGGATGGCCTTGGCCAGGGTCATCACTTCGCCCCCCGTCACGCTGTCAGCGCCCTGCCCCCGATTGACCAGCACCAGGGCCTGCTTTTCGTACACCCCGGCCTTGCCGATGGATTTGCCCTTCCAGCCGCAGGCATCGATCAGCCAGCCCGCGGCCAGCTTGATGCTGCCGTCCGGCATGGGGTAATGCACGATCTTGGGCTCGCGGGCGATGATGTCGGCGCACTGGTCCGGCGACACGGTGGGGTTCTTGAAGAAGCTGCCTGCGTTGCCCACCACAGTAGGGTCGGGCAGTTTGGCGCGGCGAATGTCGCAGATCCAGTCAAAAATCTGCCCGGCACTGGGGTGCTCCACCCCTGCCTCGGCGCGACGGCGCTCCAGGTCCAGATAGCCCAGTACCGGCTTCCAGGGCTTGGGCAGCCGAAAGCGCACATGCGTGATCACCGCCCGGCCTGCCAGCCCCATGCCGCGCGGCAGCCCGCTGCCGTCCTGCGCCTCGGAGGGTGCATGCTTGAAGACCGAATCGCGATAGCCAAAGCCGCACTGCGCGGCATCCAGGCTGAACGACTGGCCCGTGGCCAGATCGATGGCGTCGAGCGACTCGAAACGGTCCTGCAGCTCCACCCCGTAGGCGCCGATGTTCTGAACAGGTGACGCCCCCACGGTGCCCGGGATCAAGACCAGGTTCTCCAACCCGGGATAGCCGTGCGCCAGTGTCCAGGCCACGGCGTCGTGCCAGACCTCGCCAGCGCCCGCTTCCACGATCCAGGCCTTGGGGGTTTCCTCCACCAGGCGCAGGCCCTTGATTTCCATCTTGAGCACGACGGACTTCACATCACCGGTCAGGATGATGTTGCTACCGCCCCCCAGCACAAATTTCGGTGCGGGCGCGAGCTGGGGGTCAGCCAGCACAGCGTACACGTCATCCACCGAACGCACGCGCACCAAGGTTTGAGCGCGCGCGGCAATGCCGAAGGTGTTGCAGGGCTGTAAAGGGGCGTTTTTCTCGACTACCATTGGCCCGATTGTCGCACCCGGCCTTTTGGCCCCCTGCGATCAGCCCCCTTATCTGCACCTGTTTTCCCCGAGATAGAGACCCACCATGCCATCTTTTGACACCGTCTGCGAAGCCAACCTGGTCGAAGTGAAAAACGCGGTCGAGAACACCGCCAAGGAAATCACTACCCGTTTCGACTTCAAAGGCACCTCCGCCAGTATCGAGATCAAGGACAAGGAGATCACGCTGATCGGCGACGCCGACTTCCAGCTCACCCAGATCGAAGACGTGCTGCGCAACAAGCTCACCAAACGCAATGTGGACGTGCGTTTTCTGGACATGGGTGACGTGCAGAAAATGGGCGGCGACAAGGTCAAGCAAGTCATCAAGGTGCGCAACGGCATCGAGAGCGAGCTGGCCAAGAAGATCCAGAAGCTGCTCAAGGAAAGCAAGCTCAAGGTGCAAGGTGCCATCCAGGAAGACAAGGTGCGCGTGACCGGCGCCAAGCGCGACGACTTGCAGGCCGCCATGGCCCTGATCCGCAAGGATGTGACAGACGTGCCGCTGTCGTTCGACAACTTCCGCGACTGATATGAAGCAACACCCCCGTGCAGCCCTGCGGGCCGGCCCCCCGCTCTCGCAGCGCGGAGCGCTGCGGGCAGGGGGATGCCACCAGCGCAGCGGGGCGACCCTTGCGCAGCGGCTCCTGCATGCACCGCGCCGGTATCTGCACCTCGTGGCCCTGTGGATCGGTTTGCTGCTTGGCCCCACATGGGCACATGCGCAGGCCGTGGCGCTGGCGGGTGTGCTGGGTAGCAAGGCACTGCTCGTGGTGAACGCCAGCCCGCCCAAGGCGGTGGGCGCGGGGGATGAGTTCCAGGGTGTGAAAGTCATCGCCGTCGCCAAGGACGAGGCCACCGTCGAGATCCAGGGCGCACGGCGCACGCTGCGGATGGGCGAGGCGCCCGTGAGCGTGGGCGGACGCAGTGGCAGCGGCAAACGCATTTTGCTGGTGGCGGATGGCCGAGGGCATTTTGTGAACAGCGGCACCATCAACGGCCAGGTCATGCAGTACATGGTGGACACCGGGGCTTCCACCGTCGCCATCGGGCGGCCCGATGCGGAGCGCATGGGCCTCAACTACCAAAGCGGCCAGCCGGTGCGCGTGAACACTGCGAATGGTGTCGCCCAGGGCTGGCGCATGAAGCTCGACTCCATCCGCATTGGCGACGTCGAAGTCTTTGGGGTGGAGGCCATCATCACCTCGCAGCCCATGCCTTTCGTGCTACTGGGTAACAGCTTCCTGAACGAGTTCCAGATGACCCGCACCAACGACCAGATGGTGCTGGAAAAGCGCCACTGACACCGACGATGTCCGCACACCCAGCCTCCACCCACGCCCACTCCGAAGGGGAGTACGAAGACCTGCTCAGCCTCTGGTCCGACCTGGAGTCGGCCCTGTCGGTCCTGCTGAGCCGGCCGCTGCAGGTGCAGGATTTTCCGGGCAAGGTACGGCAGTTTGATGCCTGGCTGCAAGATCTGGTGGCGCACGACATCGACGCGGCGCTGTACCTGATGTTCCAGCATGCGTCCACATCCACCGTGGGCTACAGCGCATCGCACGCGCTGGTGTGTGGCACGCTGTGCCACATCATGGCGCTGGAGCTCAAACTGCCGCAGCGTGAGCGCGACAGCCTGGTGCGGGCCGCACTCACGATGAACATTGGCATGACAACCCTGCAAGACGAACTCGCCGTGCAACGCGAGCGCCCCTCCACCGAGCAGCAGGAGGCCATCAAGAGCCACCCCGAAGACAGCATGCTGCTGCTGGAGCGCCTGTTCATCAACGATCCTCTCTGGCTGGACGTGGTGGGGCAACACCATGCCAGCATTGCAGAGCGCGTACCCCTGGCCAACCAGGAGCCGATCGACCGGCTCACCCGCATCCTCGGCACCATCGACCGGTATGCCGCCATGATCAGCCCGCGCAAATCCCGCGCCGGGCGCAGCGCCACCGATTCGGTGCGCGCCATCGTGGGGCAAGAGGTGGACCAACGCGATGAGGTCAGCTACACCCTGGTGCGGTCCATCGGCCTGTGCCCCCCAGGTACCTTTGTCAAACTGGACAACGGAGAGACCGCCATCGTGCTGCGCCGCAGCGACAAGGCCAACCACCCGCTGGTGGCCAGCCTGCTGGACAACACCGGCAACCACCGCAGCCAGCCCAGCCTGTACCAGACCGCGAGCGGCAAGCCGCGCATCCAGTCGGCCCTGGCCCGGTCCGCCGTGAGCCTGGAGTTGAACCACCGCACCATGGTGCGTCTGGGGCTATACGCCGCGCAGCACGGCGCGGGGCTGCGCGGGCTGGTGACCGCGCCCGGAGCGCTCTGACGCAGCAGGGCAAGCGCCCAACCGGGCGCATGGCTACATTCAGTGTTTGGCCTTGGGCTTTGCTTTCGGCTTTGCCTTGGCGCTCTCTTCACCCTCGGCAGGTTTCGCCTTTTTGCTGCCCAGGCGCGATTCCGTGCCCGCAATCAGGCGCTGGATGTTTTCGCGGTGCCGCCAGGCCAGCAACAGCGCCATGACCACGATCGAGGCTGCAATCGTGCCCTCGGCATACCAGACCACGCCATCCACCATCAGGTAGTACACCGGGGCAAACGCAGCGGCCACCAGCGAGGCCAGCGACGAGTAGCGGAAGAAGAACGCAATGATGAGCCAGGTGGCCGCCGTGGCCAGACCCAGCCAGCCGCTGATGCCCACCAGCACGCCCAGCGCCGTCGCCACGCCCTTGCCACCCTGAAACCGGAAGAACACCGGCCACAGGTGCCCCAGGAAAGCAGCCAGCCCCACCAGCGCAACAGTGCCGTCCTCCAACCCATAGGGATGACCAAACCACATCACCAGCGCCACCGGCAGCCAGCCCTTCATCGCGTCCAGCAGCAAGGTCACGATGGCAGCTGCCTTGCTGCCCGAGCGCAGCACATTGGTGGCGCCGGGATTCTTGCTGCCATAGGTGCGCGGATCGCTCAGGCCCATGACGCGCGTCACGATGACGGCAAACGACAGCGAGCCCAACAGGTAGGCGGCCACAGTGGCAAGAACGGGATAGACGGCGGTCAAAGCAACTCCTTGGAAATCTAATGGTCAGCCTTCTGACGGGCTGTATCGCGCGGCGGCCTATTCTGCCAGCGCGCACTGCACCGGTTTGGCGCCCAGCAGCTGCACGCACACCTGCGGGTCCAACTGCACCAAAAAGCCCCGGCGCCCGCCATTGATGGCAATGCGGGGCAGCGCGAGGATGGTTTCTTCGATATAGACCGGCATGGTGCGCCGCGTGCCGAACGGAGACGTGCCGCCCACCAGGTAGCCGCTGTGCCGGTTGGCCACCTCGGGCGCGCAGGGCTCGACCGACTTGGCGCCGATCTGGCGTGCGAGGTTCTTGGTAGAGACCTTGCGATTGCCATGCATCAGCACCAGCAGTGGCTTGGCGTCCTGGTCCTGCATGACGAGGGTCTTGACCACGGTGAACGGGTCCAGGCCCAGTACCTCAGCGCTGTGCATGGCGCCTCCGTGCTCCAGGTACTCATACGGGTGTTCGGTGAAAGCCACCTTGTTCGCCTTGAGCAGCTGGGTGGCTTGGGTCTCGGAAACGTGTTCTTTCTTGGCCATGGTGTGGTGCGGATACGGCACCGATGGTATCCGTATCGAAATGTGAGCGCACTGGAACCTGCGGCGATGTGTCAGAACACCTGAGCAGGCGCCGCGGCGGCCTTGCGGCGCCGCCCTACCTTGCGTTTGCCGTATTCCTCGATGGCGACCACCAGCGCCTGCGTGAACTGCAGCACCAGCGTGGACTGACTGCGCCCCTCGGCCGCCAGCACCTGCAAACGGCGCTGCTGCAGCTGTGCCTCGTCAAACGGCCGCGCGGCCAGCAGGCCCGCCTCCACCCAGCGCGCCGCCGTGAGGTAGCTGGCCAGCACCACGTCCTGCCCGCTCAGCAGCGGCAGCAGGGCCGACGAGAAATTGCTCTCCACGGCGGGCACATAGCGCAGGCCCTGCACCGCACAGCTCAGGTCAAACAGCTGCCGCCCGGTGGTGTTGGCGGCGCCCAGCAGCAGGGGGTAGCGCACCACGTCGGCCACGCTCACACTGCGCTGGCGCGCCAGCGGGTGCTGCGCGGGCATGACGGCGTAAATGGGTGCGATGGCCGAGTGCAGTACCTGCAAGCCCTTTTCGGGCGCCGTGCTGTACTTCAGCGCCAGATCGGCCTCACCGCGCAGCACCAGGGCCGACACCTCTTGCGGCACGGCCACCTGCAACTGCAGCTGCACCTGGGGGTGTGCCTGCCGAAACCCCGCCATGACCAGCGGCATGAAGGCTGCCGCAAACCCTTCGGTACACGCCAGCCGCACCCGAAGGGCACCTTGGGCGGACAGATCCTGCAATTGTTCGACCAGCTCCAGCGCCTGCGCGTCGTGCGCGCTGGCGTGGGCCAGCAGCCGGGTGCCTGCCTCGGTCAGCGTCATACCCCGGGCCTGGCGCTCGAACAGCACCACGCCCAGGCTGTCTTCCAGCTTGCCCAGCTGGCGGCTCACCGCCGAAGCGGCCACATGCAGGCGCTGCGCCGCCTGGTTGACGGAACCGGTGCGCGCCACCTCCAGAAAGTAGCGCAAGGGCAGGCTGAGCAATGAAACAGGCATGGTCTAAAAATCGCAAAAAGGCAATGGTGAATTGCCAAATCTCTATTCCAAGCAATGGTAAACCAGCATCCATCTTGCATGGCTTGAGGCTCCAATTCACCCATGCCCTGGCACGGGCGCCGCGTGGCCTCATGGAGCCACGCGCCCGCCGCCAGGGCCCTACCACCGGAGTCCGCATGAAACGCCTTGTTCGAGCCACTTTCCTGTCTGCCGCCCTGGCAGTGTTTGCCGGTCATGCCAGCCTGGCCTCGGCCCAGACTACGCCCCCTACCGACGCGTGGCCGCAGCGTCCGGTGCGCATGGTGGTGCCCTTCCCGCCCGGCGGCGGCACCGACGTGGTGGCACGCGCGCTGGCACAGAAGCTGGCTGGCCGCCTGGGCACGGGGGTGGTGGTCGACAACAAGCCGGGCGCCTCCACCATCATCGGCACCGAAGCCGTGGTGCGCGCCGACCCGGACGGTTACACACTGCTGGTTTCCGGCTCCACCAGCTATACGGTCAACCCGGCGCTGCGCAGCAAGCTGCCCTATGACCCGGCCAAGGACCTGGTGCCCGTGGCCACCGTGGCCCGGGCGCCGCTGGTGCTGGTCGTCAGCGCCAGCGCGCCCTACAAAGACCTGAATGCGCTGATCGCAGCAGCCAAGGCCAAGCCCAAGAGCATCCACTACGCCACCTTCGGCTCGGGCTCCGGCCCGCACCTGGCAGGCGCGCTGCTGGAGCAGGCTGCGGGCATCCAGTTGCAGGACGTGCCTTACCGGGGCAGCAGCCAGTCGCTGATCGCCCTCATGGGCGGTGAAATCCAGTTGGGCATCGACACCGTGGCCGCTGCGGCGCCGCAGGTGAAGGCCGGCAAGCTGCGCGCCCTGGCCATTGCAGGCAAGTCGCGCTCCAGCATGCTGCCAGGGGTGCCCACGGTGGAGGAACTCAAGCTGCCCGACGCCGTGTTCGACGCGTGGTACGCCATCGCCGCCCCCGCCAAGACGCCACCGTCCGTCATCCGCAAGCTGGTGACCGAGGTGGAAGCTGTCACCCGCGACAGTGGCCTGCAGGAACAAATGCGCACCCAGGGCATGGAACCCGTGCACCTGGGCCCCGTGGCCACGCGCGCCATGATCGATGACGAGATCGGCCGCTACCGCGCGCTGGCCCATCGCGCCAAGATCGTGGTGGACTGACGAACACCGGAACAGGACCTGCACGATGAACCGCCAACAACTCATTCAAGACGTCCAGCGCTACTTTGACGAGGGCCGTTTTGCCACCGACCTGCGCCGCCGTGTGGCCTGGCGCACCGAAAGCGACACCGGCAAGGTGCCGCCCGAACTGCGCGCCTACCTCACCGACGAAATGGTGCCCTGGCTCACGCCCCTGGGTTTTGCATGTGAGGTGCTCGACAACCCCTCACCGCAAGGCGGCCCCTTTTTGGTGGCCCGCCGTGTGGAAGACCCTGCGCTGCCCACCGTGCTCACCTACGGCCACGGCGACGTGGTCAACGGGCAGGACGCGCAATGGCGCGAAGGCCTCTCGCCCTGGGAGCTGACCATCGAAGGCGAGCGCTGGTACGGCCGGGGCACGGCCGATAACAAGGGCCAGCACACCGTGAGCCTGGCCGCACTGGCCCGCACCATCGAGGCCCGGGGCGGCCGCCTGGGCTACAACGTGACGCTGCTCATGGAGATGGGCGAAGAAGCGGGCTCACCCGGCCTGGGCGCCTTCTGCGAGCAACACCGCGATGCATTGAAGGCCGACCTGTTCGTGGCCAGCGACGGCCCCCGTGTGAATGCGGGCCACCCCACCCTGTTTTTGGGATCGCGCGGTGCGATCAATTTCTCGCTCGCCGTGCGCAGTCGCGACAAGGCCTACCACTCGGGCAATTGGGGCGGCGTGCTGGCCAACCCGGCCACGGTGCTCACCCACGCGCTGGCCACGCTGGTGGACTCGAAGGGCCGCATCCTCGTCAAAGGCCTGCTGCCGCCTGCGGTGCCCGACAAGCTGCGCACGGCCCTCCAGGAAGTGGTAATTGGCTCCGGTGCCGATGACCCCGCGCTCACGCCCGGCTGGGGCGAGCCCGGCCTCACCCCCGCCGAGCAGCTGGTGGGCTGGAACACGCTGGAGGTGCTGGCGCTGGGCGCGGGCAACGCGCAGCGGCCCATCAATGCCATCCCTGCACAGGCCGTGGCGCACTGCCAGCTGCGGTTTGTGGTGGGCACCGATTGGCAGAACGTACAGGCCACGCTGCGCGAGCACCTGGACGCACATGGCTTCAGCCAGGTCGAAATCACTATGGGCATGCACTGCGGCGCCACGCGGCTCGATCTGCACAACCCCTGGGTGGACTGGACGATGGCCTCGTTGCAGGCCAGCGCCGGCCAGCCCGCCACGCTGCTGCCCAACCTGGCAGGATCGCTGCCCAACGACATCTTTGCCGACCAGCTGGGCCTGCCCACGCTGTGGGTGCCCCACTCGTACCCCGCTTGCGCCCAGCATGCGCCCAACGAGCATTTGCTGGCTCCCGTGGCGCGCGAAGGGCTGGCGGTGATGGCCGGGTTGTTCTGGGACCTGGGCGAAGCCCAAGGGACTCCATGGACCGAGGGACGTACCCGCCGCCGGGAGGCCACGGCCTGACCGCAGGGCGCACAGATTCGCAAAAATCAAAGGGGCCTGCAGGCCCCTTTTTTTGTTCTCACCGATGCGCAGGGCCACGCCCTGCCCCGGTCACAAAGCAGGATCGCGCAGCTCCCAGCGGATCGCATCGATGGCCTTCAGCACCTCGGGCGACAGCGTGGTGCCCCAGGCGTTCAGGTCTTCCTCCAGCTGCGCCACGGACGTCACGCCGATGATGGTGCTGGCCACTTGCCACTTGGTGTAGCAGAACGCCAGCGCCATCTGCGTGGGCGTCATGCCGTTGGCGCGGGCCAATGCGTTGTAGCGGCGCGATGCCTCCAATGCCTCGGGGCGGCCCCAGCGCTGTTTGCGCACCGATTCATACGATGCAATGCGCGCACCCTGCGGGGCATTGGGGCCGGTGATGCCGCTTTCGTCGTACTTGCCCGTCAGCAGGCCAAAGCCCAGGGGCGAATAGGCCAGCAGCGACACATCCAGGCGGTGGCAGGTCTCATCCAGTCCGTTTTCCCAGGTGCGGTTGATGAGGCAGTACGGGTTCTGCACGGTGGCTACACGCGGCAGGCCATGCTGCTCGGCCAGGCGCACGAATTCGTGCACGCCGTAGGGGGTTTCGTTCGACAAACCGATGTAGCGCACCTTGCCGGCCTTCACCAGCCCGGCCAGCGCTTCCAGCTGCTCGTGGATGGGGGTTTGCGACGTTTCCTTGGCAGGGTCGTAATACAGATTGCCGAAGGCGGGCACATGACGCTCGGGCCAGTGGATCTGGTAGAGGTCGATCACATCGGTCTGCAGGCGGCGTAGGCTGGCGTCGCACGACGCCACGATGTCGGCCGGGGTCATGCCCTTGCCCTCGCGCACCCAGGGCATGCCACGCGATGGGCCCGCCACCTTGGTGGCCACCACCAGTTTCTGGCGCGCGCCGGGGTTCTTGGCAAACCAGTTGCCGATGATGGTTTCGGTGGCGCCAAAGGTCTCGGCCCGGGCGGGCACGGCATACATCTCGGCCGTGTCGATGAAGTTCACGCCGCGCGCAAGCGACTGGCTCAGGATGGCATGCGAGTCGGCCTCGTTGACCTGCTCGCCGAAGGTCATGGTGCCCAGGCAAATGGGGGTGACAAGCAGGTCACTCTGACCCAAGCGGACGGTATTCATGCGGTGAAGGCTCCAGATGGTGGAAAAGGAAACAGGGCCTGCTGCGACCCCGGCTGGCGATGGTACAAGCGATCGCCAAAACCTGCCGGGCGCCGGACTCCTTGGTGACACCGCAGGGCGCCCCGCCAGCGCGACGGCAACGTAACATTGGCGCAGCATGTACCAAGTTCACACCCCCTCGCGCAGCAGCACACTGGCGCTGCGGCATCTCAACTACCACGTCCGCCACTGGGGACCCGAGCACAGCGACCTGCCCACGCTGGTGCTCCTGCACGGCTGGATGGACGTCAGTGCCTCTTACCAGTTCACGGTGGATGCGCTGCGCCAATCGCGCCGCATCATCGCACCGGACTGGCGCGGCTTTGGTCTGACTACCGGTGCACCGGTGGACCACTATGTGTTTGCCGACTACCTGGCCGACCTGGACCTGCTGCTGGACCACTACGCGCCCGGCGAGGCCATCGACCTGGTGGGCCACAGCATGGGCGGCAACGTGGCCATGATGTACGGCGGCGTGCGGCCCGAGCGGGTGCGCAAGCTCGTCAACCTGGAAGGCTTTGGCCTGCCCGCCACGCGCCCTGCACAGGCGCCCACGCGCTACGCGCAGTGGATCGACGAAATCAAGCAGCTGCACCAGGGCACCAAGGAACTCAAGACCTATGACAGCGCCGACGGCGTGGCCCGCCGCCTGATGAAGACCAACCCCCGCCTGTCCGAGGACAAGGCCCAATGGCTGGCCCAGCACTGGGCACGGCCCAACGCGCAAGGGCAGTGGGAAATCCTGGGCGACCCCGCCCACAAGATCACCAGCGCGCAGCTGTATCGCGCGGACGAGGCGCTGGCCATCTACGAGCGCATTACCGCCCCCGTGCTGGCCATCGAGGCCAGTGGCGACAGCCTGGGCCAGTGGTGGAACGGCCGCTACACCTTGGACGAATACCACCAGCGCCTCACCCATGTGCGCACCTGTAGCACGGCCGTCGTGCAAGACGCGGGGCACATGCTGCACCATGACCAGCCGGAGCAGGTGGCCCAGCTGATCGAATCGTTTTTGGATGCTGCCTGAGGCAATTGAGAGCCCTGGCGCCTTAAAGCGCTAGTGGATCTTGCCTGAGTAGCTATCATTTTTGATATCCTCCAGGCGGACTACCCACCGGACTTCATGCTCCAGTCCGGCGACCGCCCGGCACAAAGGGCATTGGTGGGGCTCTTACCCATCCCATGAGAAAATCGCGGGTTATTCCACAGAACACCCAGGACAAGAATCATGGACGCAGAACGCATCAACCTCATCGGCACTACCCTCAGCGACCTGGCTCTGCGCACGCAAGAGTTACGGAGGTATCTTTGACTTCGATGCCAAATTCGAACGCCTGCGCACGGTAAACGCTTCGCTGGAAGACCCTTCGGTCTGGAACGATCCGAAGAAGGCCCAGGAGCTGGGCAAGGAACAAAAATCGCTCTCCAGCGTGGTGGTCACGCTCGACAAGCTCACCCGCGATCTGGCCGACAACGCCGAGCTGTATGAGATGAGCAAAGAGGAAGGCGATGAAGCCGGCCTTTTGACCATCGAGTCGGAAGCCGCCACCATGCGCGCGGCGGTGGAAGAGCTGGAGTTCCGCCGCATGTTCCGCAACGAGGCGGACCCGCTCAACTGCTTTGTGGACATTCAGGCAGGCGCTGGTGGTACCGAGGCCTGCGACTGGGCCAGCATGCTGCTGCGCCAGTACCTCAAATACGCCGAACGCAAGGGCTTCAAGGCCACGGTCGAAGAAGAAACCCCGGGCGACGTGGCCGGCATCAAGAGCGCCACGATCAAGATCGAGGGTGAATACGCCTTCGGCCTGCTGCGCACCGAAACCGGTGTGCACCGCTTGGTGCGCAAGAGCCCGTTCGACAGCTCGGGTGGCCGCCACACCTCGTTTGCGTCGCTGTTCGTGTATCCCGAGATCGACGACTCCATCGAGATCAACATCAACCCGGCCGACGTGCGCACCGACACCTTCCGCGCATCGGGCGCGGGCGGCCAGCACATCAACAAGACCGACTCGGCCGTGCGCCTGACGCACATCCCCACCGGCATCGTGGTGCAGTGTCAGGACGGCCGCAGCCAGCACAGCAACCGCGACGTGGCATGGCAGCGCCTGCGCAGCCGCCTGTATGACTTCGAGATGCGCAAGCGCATGGAAGAGCAGCAGAAGCTGGAAGACACCAAGACCGATGTGGGCTGGGGCCACCAGATCCGCAGCTACGTGCTGGACAACAGCCGCATCAAGGACCTGCGCACCAACGTCGAAATCTCGGCCACGCAGAAGGTGCTCGACGGCGACCTCGATGCCTTCATCGAAGCTTCGTTGAAGCAAGGCGTCTGAGCGATGCGGATGCGCACCGACGCCATCATCTTCGACATGGACGGCACCATGATCGATTCCATGCCCTGGCACGCCCAGGCGTGGGTTGAGTTTGCACGCCGCCGGGGCATGGACATCGACGTGCCCGACCTCATGGCGCGCACCACGGGCCGCAATGGCACCGAGTGCATCGTGGAGCTGCTGGGCCGCCCCGTGTCGCAGGACGAGGCCGACGCGCTCACGCACGAAAAAGAAACCATCTACCGCGAGCTATTCGCCCCGCGCTTCTCCGAAGTGGCCGGGTTTCGCCAGTTCGCGGCGCAGGTGCGTGCCCGTGGCCTCAAGGTGGCCGTGGGCACGGCGGGCGACATCGGCAACGTGGAATTCGCCTTGGGCCACCTCGGCCTGGAGCCCGCGCCACAAGCGATCGTGCGCGGCGACGAGGGCCTGCCCGGCAAGCCACAGCCCGCCATCTTTCTTGAAGCCGCGCGCCGCATCGCGGCTGACCCGGCGCACTGCATCGTTTTTGAAGATGCGCCCTTTGGCATCGAGGCCGCGCGCCGCGCGGGCATGCGCGCCGTGGCCATCTGCAGCACCCACACGCCCGAGCAACTGGCAGGGCCCCATGTGCTGGCCGCCGTGCGCGACTACACCGAACTCATGAACACCGACTTTCTGGAGAGCATCCATGTTGCAACTGCATAAAGCCGACGGAAGCGGAGACGGCGCGGCCCCGGCCATCGCCATCCGCCGCGAGGACTACACCGCCCCCGCCTATTGGATCGACAGCGTGGAGCTGACCTTCGACCTGGACCCGGCCAAGACGCGCGTGCTCAACCGCATGACGCTGCGCCGCAACCCCGATGTGGCCGCGCAGCCGCTCAAGCTCGACGGTGACGACCTGAACCTGGCGCGCGTGCTCGTCAACGGCCAGGGCACCTCGTTCAAGATGGAAGGCACCCGCTTGGTGCTGGAGAACCTGCCTGAAGGCCCCGAGCCTTTCGCGCTGGAGATCTTCACCACCTGCTGCCCCGCCAAGAACACGCAGCTCATGGGCCTCTATGTGAGCCAGGGCACCTTCTTCACGCAGTGCGAGGCCGAGGGCTTCCGCCGCATAACTTACTTCCTGGACCGGCCCGATGTGATGGCCAGCTACACCGTCACACTGCGCGCCGATAAGGCCCAGTACCCGGTGCTGCTGAGCAACGGCAACCTGGTGGACAGCGGCGACCTGGAAGACGGCCGCCACTTTGCCAAGTGGGTAGACCCGCACAAGAAGCCCTGCTACCTGTTCGCACTGGTGGCCGGCAAGCTGGTGGCCCGCGAGCAGAAGATCAAGAGCCGCTCAGGCACCGACCACCTGCTGCAGGTGTACGTGCGTCCGGGCGATCTGGGCAAGACCGAACATGCCATGAACTCGCTGATGTACAGCGTGGCCTGGGACGAAGCACGCTTCGGCCTGCCGCTGGACCTAGAGCGCTTCATGATCGTCGCCACCAGCGACTTCAACATGGGCGCCATGGAAAACAAGGGCCTGAACATCTTCAACACGAAGTACGTTCTGGCCAGCGAATCCACAGCCACCGACACCGACTTTGCCAACATCGAAAGCGTGGTCGGCCACGAGTACTTTCACAACTGGACAGGCAACCGCGTGACCTGCCGCGACTGGTTCCAGCTGAGCCTGAAGGAAGGCCTCACCGTCTTCCGCGACCAGGAATTCAGCATGGACCTGGCGGGCAGCCCATCCGCCCGCGCCGTCAAGCGCATCGAGGACGTGCGCGTGCTGCGCACCGCCCAGTTCCCGGAAGACGCGGGCCCCATGGCCCACCCCGTGCGGCCCGACAGCTACGTCGAGATCAACAACTTCTACACCGTCACCATCTATGAAAAGGGTGCCGAGGTGGTGCGCATGCAGCACAACTTGGTGGGCCGCGAAGGCTTTGCCAAGGGCATGAAGTTGTACTTCGAGCGCCATGACGGCCAGGCTGTGACCTGCGACGACTTTGTGCAAGCCATTGCCGATGCCAACCCAGGCAGCCCGCTCACGCAGCACCTTGCGCAGTTCAAACGCTGGTACAGCCAGGCCGGCACGCCCCGCGTGCGCGCCACAGGCCGCTACGACGCCGCCACGCGCTGCTACGCACTCACGCTGTCGCAAAGCTGCACCCCTACGCCTGGCCAGAGCGAGAAGCAGCCCTTCGTCATCCCGGTCGAGCTGGGCCTGATCGACGCCAACACCGGTGCCGCCCTGCCCTTGCACCTTGCGGGCGAAGGCGCTGCAGAAGGTGCAGCCCACACCACCTCGCGCGTAGTGGTGCTCACCGAGGCGTCGCAGACACTGACCTTCACCAACCTGGATGCCGAGCCCGTGCCCTCGCTGCTGCGCGGCTTCAGCGCGCCCGTGGTGCTGGACATCGACTACACCGATGCGCAGTTGCTCACCCTGCTGGCGCACGATGCCGACGCCTTCAACCGCTGGGAAGCAGGCCAGCGCCTGGCACTGCGAATTGCTATTAATGCAATAGCTAATGAGGCATATAAAACCGGCGCTACCGGCCGATTTGACCAAACCATCCTGTCTGCAGAGTTTGTGGAAGCCATGCGCAGCGTGCTGCGCAACCCATCCCTGGATGCAGCGTTCAAAGAGTTGGTGCTCACGCTGCCCTCCGAAACCTACATCGCCGAGCAGCTGGATGTGGTGGACCCTCAGCGCATCCACGCGGTACGCGAAGCCATGCGGGAAGAGCTGGCGCTAGCACTGCAGGCCGACTGGGAAACCGTCTGGGAACAGAACCAGGACACCGGCGGCTACCGCCCCGACCCCGTCCCCTCCGGTCGCCGCGCACTCAGTGGCCTGGCGCTGCACATGCTGTGCATTGCCGCGCAGAAGACAGGCGATGTGGTGTGGCCTGGCAAGGCCTACCAGCGCTTCAAAGTGGCAGGCAACATGACGGACCGCTTCAACGCCCTGACGGCACTGGTGGCCAGTGGCAGCGAACTGGCGGCACCTGCCCTGGCGCGCTTCCATGCGATATTCAAGGACGAGCCCCTGGTCATCGACAAGTGGTTTGCACTGCAAGCGGGTGCACCCGACCGTGGCGGCAACGTATTGCCAGCCGTGCGCCAGCTCATGCAGCACCCGAACTTCAGCCTGAAGAACCCCAACCGGGCGCGCAGCGTGATCTTCAGCTACTGCAGCGCCAACCCCGGTGCGTTCCACCGGTCGGACGCTGCGGGCTACGTGTTCTGGAGCGACCGCGTGATCGAGCTGGACGCCATCAACCCGCAGGTTGCGGCCCGCCTCGCGCGAGCGCTCGACCGCTGGAAGAAGCTGGCGGACCCCTGGCGCACTGCCGCGCGCGAGGCCATTGCTCGTGTGGCCGCCAAGCCTGATCTGTCCAACGACGTGCGCGAGGTAGTGACCCGCGCACTCGCCGAATAAACCACGACCGAGAAGAGACTGACATGGCAAAAAGCATCAGCCTGACCCGCTACCTTGTTGAACAACAGCGGGTGGACGGACTCATTCCCTCGCAACTGCGCCTGCTGCTGGAAGTGGTGGCACGCGCCTGCAAAAGCATCAGCCACGCCGTGAACAAGGGCGCACTGGGCGGCGTGCTGGGCACGGCCAGCAGCGAAAACGTGCAGGGTGAGATCCAGAAAAAGCTCGACATCATCGCCAACGAGGTGCTGATCGAGGCCAACGAATGGGGCGGCCACCTGGCGGCCATGGCATCCGAAGAAATGGATGGCATTTACTTGGTGCCCAACCGCTATCCCCAGGGCGAATACCTGCTGCTGTTCGATCCGCTCGATGGCTCCAGCAACATCGATGTGAACGTGAGCATCGGCACCATCTTCAGCGTGCTGAAGAAGCCCGATGGCGACCGGGGCGTGGAGGAAGGCGACTTCCTGCAGCCCGGCACGCAGCAAGTGGCCGCGGGCTACTGCATCTACGGCCCGCAGACCACCCTGGTGCTCACTGTGGGCGACGGCGTGGCCATGTTCACGCTCGACCGCGAACAAGGCTCCTTCGTGCTGACCGAGGAGAACGTGCGCATCCCCGAGGACACCAAGGAATTCGCGATCAACATGAGCAACATGCGCCACTGGGACGAGCCCGTGAAGCGCTACATCGACGAATGCCTGCAAGGCAAGGAAGGCCCGCGCGGCAAGGACTTCAACATGCGCTGGATTGCCAGCATGGTGGCCGACGTGCACCGCATCCTGACCCGTGGCGGCGTCTTCATGTACCCCTGGGACAAGCGCGAGCCCAACAAGCCCGGCAAGCTGCGCCTGATGTACGAAGCCAACCCCATGGGCTGGCTGGTCGAGCAGGCGGGTGGTGCTGCCACCAACGGCAAGCAACGCATCCTCGACATCCAGCCCACCCAGTTGCACGAACGCGTGAGCGTGATCCTCGGCTCAAAAAATGAAGTTGAGCGCGTGACCAGCTACCATTCCACGCTATAATTCGAGGCTAAGCCGGTGTAGCTCAGTCGGTAGAGCAGCTCATTCGTAATGAGAAGGTCGGGTGTTCGATTCATCTCTCCGGCACCAAATGAAAGCCCCTGATTCACAAGAGTCAGGGGCTTTTTGTTGGCCTTCACGACGCTAAAGCCTGTCTACAGTAGTCGGGCAGCAACCAATAGGGCACCACTCCATCCACCGGCGGCAACCTCTCGCGCATCCAGGGGCGCGCGAATGGCAGCTTACGTGTTTGCAAACATCTGCAACTGAGGCAGACTATTTACCTCTGCCTGCCGCCGCAGGACGCTCCATCCACCGCCGACAAGTAGCTCACCAAAGTCCCCTCAACCCTTCCACCACCACCCACCATCATGAGCGTCGAACGCAGAGGCAGCCCGGACCGCCGTACCGGCAAGGATCGCCGCCAGGAAGAAAAAGGCCCCCCCACCAATTTCGAGCGGCGACGGGCCATCGAGGCACGTCAGCCCGAATTGACGGAACTACACATGAGCGAGGACGAGCTCAAGGCACTGGGTTTTACAACCCCTACAAAAGACAACACTCGAAAGACCGGCTAAGCCTGCGCTCGCCCCGCACGCAGGCCCTCTGCACCGCACACGGCGGGACAATGTGAGCGGGGCAAGGTTCGAGCCTAATCCTACCGGCCGCAGGCCGGCAAGCCGATCAGGCGGTGCGCCACCATATCGAGCGCCGGTCTGACGTTGCCTTGCTTGTCAGTCCAGACACGGGGGTTGAGACCGCCAGACAACGCCACCGAATCACCATCGCGCAGCTGGTGAAGGGATGCGCAAAGGTCCTCGTCAAAGGCAATGACGTTGATGAAAAGCACTTCGCCCTCTGCCGTGCTGGCTCGCACCTTTGCCAAGGTGTAGACCTTGCCCGCTTTGTCTGTGCGGCGCTCCGCTTCACCGTATAGCCGTCCAGCCACCAATCCATCAATCATGAGGTCTCCGTGCCCATAGAGGGCTGTTGTCGCCCCCACCGCGGCGGGCCAGCCATCAGCGCCCAGCTGACGCACCTGCCAAGGCGCCTGACACCGCTGCGTTGCCGGCGCGGAAACGCAGCTGACCATGGCGCAGCAGGCGCCGCCACCAACCAGCGATACCGAGGTCAGCAAAATCAGCGCGGAGGGAAAAGCAAAAAAGCCCAGAACCTTTCGGCTCTGGGCTTTTGCTATCAATGGTCGGCGTGGCGGGATTCGAACTCGCGACCCCTTGCACCCCATGCAAGTGCGCTACCAGGCTGCGCTACACGCCGACAAGACTTAGATTATATGCAGAAAAAAGCTCAGTTCAGAGAAAGTAGTGCACGAATTTCAAATAATTCTTGGCGCACTGCATTGGAGTCCAGGGAAAATCCCGTTGCGACGATAGAAAGGTCACGCGCGTTGTCCACCAGCATGCTGGGTAGCTCGGCGTCCTGAGCCATCGCCGATTCATCAGAGCCCGTTGCCCCCTCCCGCGACGGATGCGCGAGTTCTTGCAGACGATTGCGCGCCCCGCTGATGGTGAAGCCTTGGTCGTACAGCAGGTCACGGATACGGCGAATCATCAGCACCTCATGGTGCTGGTAATAGCGCCGGTTGCCACGCCGCTTCATCGGTCGCAGCTGCGTGAACTCCTGCTCCCAGTAACGCAACACGTGCGGCTTGACGCCGCACAGCTCCGCGACCTCACCAATCGTGAAGTATCGTTTGGCGGGGATGGAAGGGAGGGTGGTGCCCATGAGATGCGAATTCAAACGGGAAAGCTTTCAAGGGTACTGCAGACCAGCCTGCACCGCCAGCCACCAAGAACATCTTGGCAACAGAAACGGTACAAATTCACGCAACGGCTGCCGTCTGAATCTGCTCCTTGAGCTTGCTGCTGGCATGAAAAGTCACGACGCGGCGCGCCTTGATGGGAATGGCCTCTCCGGTACGCGGATTGCGCCCGGGGCGAGGTGCTTTAGTGCGGATCTGAAAGTTGCCAAACCCCGACAGCTTCACATCCTTGCCTTCAACCAGGCTCTGGGCAATCAGGTCGAAGAAGGCGTCGATCATGTCCTTGGACTCGCGCTTGTTCAGGCCGATCTGATCGAACAACAGATCCGCCAATTGCGCCTTGGTCAGTGCCGGTGTTTCCAGGCTTTCGACTGCGAATTCGATCATGGTCGGTCGCTCCCTGTGGACATCATCAAACCCGCAGACGGGCGCCCGTGCGCTGCGTCAGCTGCGTGATCACGGATTGCATTGCCGCGTCGATTTCAGCCTCGGTGAGCGTGGCCTCGTCGCGCCCCAGAGTCAGGCGCACGGCCAGACTCTTCTCGCCGGGTGCCAAGCCCCCTGCGGGAGCCTCTTCACCCGCACGCAGCGCCTTTGGCCGGTATACGTCAAACAGCACCGCAGAGCGCAGCATGCCGCCTGGAACCGCCTGCTCAACCGCACCCACGATGTCCGCATGCGTTACACGCTCGGCCACCACCACTGCCAGGTCGCGCTCGACAGCTTGGTGTTTGGTCACAGGCTTGAACTGGGGCACCACACGCTGCAGCACCGCGTCAAGCTCCAGCTCAAACATCACCGGTGCGAGCGGCAGATCCCACGACTGGCGCCACTGCGGATGCAGTTCACCCACGAAACCAACGGCGCGCCCGCCGATCAGCACGCGTGCACAGCGGCCGGGATGCATTGCGGGATGGCTGCCGGGCTCGAACGTCGCCCGCAAAGGTGCCAGCAGGGCTTCCACGTCGCCCTTCACATCGAAGAAATCGATGGCCTGGTCCTTGCGCCCCCACTGGAGCATGTCGTTCGGACCGTAGGCCAGGCCGGACACGCGCATGGGCTGGTGAAAGCCGTCCACCGTGGTGTCGGTATTGCGCACGCTGCCATCGAGCAGGAACACGCGGCCCAGTTCAAAAACACGCACCCGCTCGGCCTTGCGGTCGAGGTTGAACTTCAAAACTTGTAGCAGAGAACCCAACAAAGTCGAGCGCATTACGCTCATCTGGCTGGCAATCGGGTTCAGCAGCTTGATGGGCTGGGGATTGGCGGCCAGCCCATGCTCCCACCGCTCTTCCACAAAGCTGAAGTTGATCGTTTCCTGGTAGCCCAGCGCTGCCAGCGAACGGCGCACCGCAAACGGGCTGCGCGTAGCCTCCAGCGCCAGCTTGGGCGTGATGGGGGCCAAAGGCGGCGTAGTCGGCAGGTTGTTGTAGCCGACCATGCGGGCGACCTCTTCAATCAGGTCTTCCTCGATGGTGATGTCAAAACGGAACGAGGGCGGCGTGACCGTGAGCGTGCCATCGCCCGGCACCACCGGCAGACCCAGGCGCTGCAAGGCGTCTGCGCACTGCACCTGCGTCAGCGGCATACCGATGACCTTGGCAGCGCGCGCCACGCGCAGCGTGACGGACTGCGATGCAGGCAGGTTCACTGCTTGATCATCCATGGGACCGCAAGCTGTGTCTGGCGTACCGCAGATGTCGATGACAAGCTGGGTGATGCGCTCGATGTGTTCCACCGTGAGGCTCGGGTCCACGCCACGCTCAAAGCGGTGACCGGCATCCGTCGAAAAGTTGAACCGACGCGAGCGGCCCGCCACTGCCTTGGGCCACCAGAAGGCGGCCTCGATGTAGATATGCTGGGTATCGTCAGACACCGCCGTCGCGTCACCGCCCATGATGCCCGCCAGTGATTCGACCTGGCTGTCATCCGCGATCACACCCACCTTGTCGTCCACGGTAATGGTGTTGCCATTGAGCAGCTTGAGCTGCTCTCCCGACTTACCCCAGCGCACATCCAGTCCACCACGGATCTTGTCCAGATCGAAAATGTGCGAAGGGCGGCCCAGTTCGAACATCACGTAATTGGAGATGTCCACCAGCGGCGACACGCCACGCTGGCCGCAACGGGCCAGGCGGTCCAGCATCCACTGGGGCGTGGCGGCCCGCGTATTCACGTGGCGCACGATGCGGCCGGAGAAACGCCCGCAAAGGTCGGGCGCGCTCACCCTGACCGACAGCTTGTCGGACAGCTTTGCGGCCACTGCAGGAAACGATGGCTGCTGCAGCGGCACGCCGGTCAGCGCGGACACTTCACGCGCGATGCCATAGACGCTCAGGCAATGCGCCAGATTGGGCGTGAGCTTGAGCGTGAACAGCGTGTCGTCGAGGTTCAGGTGGGTGCGGATGTCTTGGCCCACGGGCGCGGCAGCGTCGAGCTCCAGCAGCCCACCATGGTCTTCCGACAGCTTGAGCTCACGGGCCGAGCACAACATGCCCTGGCTCTCCACCCCGCGCAGCTTGCCCACCTTGATGAGAAACGGCTTGCCATCGTCACCCGGAGGCAGTTCGGCGCCCACCAGCGCGCAAGGCACCTTGATGCCTACGCGTGCATTGGGCGCACCGCACACGATGTTGAGCAAGGCGCCCTGTCCCACGTCCACTTGGCACACGCGCAGGCGGTCGGCGTCGGGGTGCTGCACCGCCTCCTTGATCTCACCCACCACGATCTTGGTGAAAGGCGGGGCCACAGGGCGCAGCTCTTCCACCTCAAGGCCTGCCATGGTCAGCGTTTCAGCCAGCTCGGCCGTCGTCAAAGGGGGGTTGCAGAACTCACGCAACCAGGATTCAGGAAATTGCATAGTCGGACACTCTTGTTCGAAAGGGGCGGAGCGCGGCCACCAGGCACGCGCGCTGCGCGAAATCGGTGGGCTTTACTGGAACTGCGACAGGAAACGGATGTCGCCATCAAAGAACAGGCGCAGGTCGTTGACGCCATAACGCAGCATGGTCAGGCGGTCTGGCCCCATGCCGAACGCAAAGCCGATGTACTTCTCGGGGTCGAGGCCCATGTTGCGCACCACGTTGGGGTGCACCTGGCCTGAGCCGGCCACCTCCAGCCACCGACCCGCCAGCGGGCCCGTCTGGAATTGGATGTCGATCTCGGCGCTGGGCTCCGTGAACGGGAAAAAGCTGGGACGGAAGCGCAACACGAGATCGTCGCTTTCAAAGAACGTGCGGCAGAAAGCCGTGAAGATGACCTTCAGGTCCTTGAAGCTCACGTTCTCACCGATCCACAGGCCTTCGCACTGGTGGAACATGGGCGAGTGCGTGGCGTCGCTGTCCACACGGTAGGTGCGGCCGGGGGCGATCACGCGGATCTCGGGCATCGACTGACCGGCATCCAGTGCGGCGCGGTGCTTCTTCACGTGCTGCACCGCATGGCGGATTTGCATGGGGCTGGTGTGGGTGCGCAGCAGGTTGGGGGCGGTGGCAGTGCCGCCCTCCACGTAAAACGTGTCATGCATGGAGCGCGCGGGGTGGTCTTCCGGCGTATTCAATGCGGTGAAGTTGAACCAGTCGGTTTCGATCTCCGGACCTTCGGCGACGTCAAAGCCCATTGAGCCAAAAATCCCCTGGATGCGTTCGAGCGTGAGGGACACCGGGTGCAAGCCACCCTGCCCGCGCTGGCGGCCCGGCAGGCTCACGTCCAGTGCTTCGGCCTTGAGCTGCAATTGAAGTTCGGCATCGGCCAGCGCCTGGCGGCGCGCAGTCAGCGCGGCCTCAATGGCCTGCTTGGCCACATTGATGGCTGCACCGCGGGATTTCTTTTCCTCGACGGACAGCTGAGCCATGCCCTTCATCAGCTCGGTCACACGACCCGACTTGCCCAGAAACTGCGCCTTGGCGTTTTCGAGGTCAGCGGGGGTTGCGCTTTGGGCAAACAGTTGCGTCGCGCTCTCGACCAGGGAATCCAACTCGTTCATATCGACTCTTGAAAATGAACAAGGGCTAGTGCCTTTTCAAGCCCTAGCCCTTGCTGTTATTGCGCAAGCGGCTATCAGAACGATAGCCGCTCATCGTGAACTCAAGCAGCCAGCTTGGCCTTGACTTGCTCCACGATGCTGCCAAAGGCAGCCTTGTCGTGCACTGCGAGGTCGGCCAGCATCTTGCGGTCGATCTCGATGGATGCCTTCTTCAGGCCGTTGGCGAACTGGCTGTAGGTCAGGCCCAGTTCACGGGCAGCGGCGTTGATACGGGCGATCCACAACTGGCGGAACACGCGCTTCTTGGTGCGGCGGTCACGGTAGGCATATTGCCCAGCCTTCATTACCGCCTGTTTGGCGATACGGAAGACGTTGCCGCGGCGACCACGGAAACCCTTGGCAAGGGCGAGAACTTTCTTGTGACGGGCACGGGCCGTTACACCACGTTTGACGCGAGGCATGTATGTACTCCTTGTTCGTCGTTAATTACAGGCCAGCACCGGGCAGCATTTGTGCGATCGAGCCCATGTTGGTCTCATGCACAGCAACTGCACCACGCAGGTGGCGCTTGTTCTTGGTGGTCTTCTTCGTCAAGATGTGACGCTTGAAGGCTTGACCGCGCTTGACGGTGCCACCGGGACGAACGCGGAAACGTTTTTTCGCGCTGCTCTTGGTCTTCATTTTGGGCATGTGAATGCTCCTTTTCGTTGTGCTCGTGAGGCGTTTGCAAACCGATCTGCAAACTTGTTGGCCCCGAGCCACTTTTATCGAAGGGCTCGCGCCCTTCTCTCGGCAATGCTCAAAAGCACTACCTTTTCGAGCACTCCCCCCTCGCGGGCGCAGTGCTCAAACTCTGCAACTACCTGACGGATCAGGCCGCCGCGCCCGCTGCCGGCGCAGCGCCTTCAGCCGCAGGCTTGGCCGCCGGCTTCTTCTTGCCAGGCGCAATCATCATGATCATCTGGCGGCCTTCCAGCTTTGGAAACTGCTCGATGATGATGCTGTCTGCCAACTCGTCGCGAATCCGGTTCAGCAAAGCCAAGCCGAGTTCCTGGTGCGTGATTTCGCGACCGCGGAACCGCAGCGTGATCTTGCACTTGTCGCCATCCGCCAGAAAGCGGCGGATATTGCGCATCTTGATGTTGTAGTCGCCATCGTCCGTACCGGGACGGAACTTGACTTCCTTGATCTCAATGACCGTCTGCTTGGCTTTGGCTTCTGCCGCACGCTTTTGCTCTTGGTACTTGAACTTGCCGTAGTCCATGAGGCGGCATACCGGAGGGTTTGCCGTGGCGGCGATTTCCACCAGATCCACGTCCAACTCTCCGGCCATGCGCAAGGCCTCCATGAGGCTGACAACACCCAGAGGCTCGTTGTCAGGCCCGGACAGGCGGACTTCCGGGGCCATGATTTCACGGTTCAGGCGGTGCTTGCGCTCTTCCCGGTGGCGACGATCACGAAATTCAGTAGCGATGGCTATCTTCCTTGAATCAAATTGCTACAAATAAAGTAGCTACATCCGCACAGACCGCGAGCGGCAAAGCAGTTTTGTGTTCAAAATCAGGCTTTGGTAGCGATGTCGTTAGCGATCAATTCAATGAACGCATCCACCGACATCACGCCGAGGTCACGATTGCCTCGGGCTCGTACTGCAACGGCTCCCGCCGCCTTTTCCTTATCGCCTGCGACGAGGATGTAGGGCAGCTTTTGCATCGAATGCTCCCGTATTTTATACGTAATCTTCTCGTTACGCAGATCCAGGGCCACCCTAAGGCCTTGATTGGGCAGCGCTTTTTGTAGTTTTGCTGCGATTTCACGACAGTAATCGGACTGCGCATCCGTGATGTTGAGCACCGAAACCTGTACGGGAGCAAGCCAGGTGGGCAAGGCGCCCGCATGCTGCTCGATCAAAATTCCGATGAAGCGCTCGAGGCTCCCCACGATGGCACGGTGCAGCATGATGGGCCGATGGCGGCCGCCATCTTCGCCCACAAACTCCGCATCCAAGCGCTCTGGCATGTTGGGGTCGACCTGAATCGTCCCGCATTGCCATGGGCGACCCAGCGCGTCCTTGAGCGTGTACTCGATCTTGGGGCCGTAGAACGCGCCTTCGCCAGGCAGGTACTCAAACTCGCAACCAGACGCCCGCAGGCCCTCGGCCAAGGCGTTTTCGGCGCGGTCCCAGCTTTCCTCACTGCCAATACGCTTCTCTGGCCGGGTGGACAGCTTGTAGATGATGTCTGTGAATCCAAAGTCTTTGTAGACCTTTTGCAGTAACGTGGTGAAGGCCACCACTTCCGACTGAATCTGGTCTTCGGTACAGAAAATGTGACCATCGTCCTGCGTGAACGCGCGCACGCGCATGATGCCGTGCAGCCCCCCGGTGGGCTCATTGCGATGGCACTGGCCGAATTCGCCAAAACGCAGCGGCAGGTCGCGATAGCTCTTGATGCCTTGCTTGAAGATGATGATGTGCCCGGGGCAGTTCATCGGCTTGAGCGCGTAGTCGCGCTTCTCCGACTCCGTGACAAACATGTTCTCGCGGTACTTGTCCCAGTGGCCGGTTTTCTCCCACAGGCCCTGATCCAGGATTTGCGGCCCCTTGACCTCTTGGTAGCCGTTGTCGCGGTACACACGGCGCATGTACTGCTCCACTTCCTGCCACACCGTCCAGCCCTTAGGGTGCCAGAAGACCGTGCCAGGCGAATGCTCGTCGATATGGAACAGATCCAGCTCGCGACCCAGCTTGCGGTGATCGCGCTTCTCTGCCTCCTCCAACATCGTGAGGTACTGCTGCAACTCGTCCTTGGTCGCCCAGGCAGTGCCGTACACCCGCTGCAGCATCTCATTGCGGTGGTCGCCACGCCAATAGGCGCCCGCCACCTTCATCAGCTTGAAGAACTTGAGCTTGCCCGTGCTGGGCACGTGGGGGCCGCGGCACAGGTCTTCGAAATTGCCTTCGCGGTACAGGCTCACGTCTTCATTACTGGGAATGCTCGCAATGATTTCTGCCTTGTAGTGCTCACCCAGGCCCTTGAAGTACGCCACCGCCTCATCACGCGGCAACACACGGCGCACCACAGGCTCATCCTTGGCCGCCAATTCGGCCATGCGCTTTTCGATGGCCACCAGGTCCTCAGGCGTGAAGGGGCGCTTGTAGGCAAAGTCGTAATAGAAGCCGTTTTCGATCACCGGACCGATGGTGACCTGCGCGTCAGGAAACAGTTCCTTGACCGCGTACGCCAGCAAGTGGGCGGTGGAGTGCCGGATCACGTCCAAGCCATCGGCATCCTTGGCCGTCACGATGGACAGCGGGCTGTCGGCCATGATCTGGTAGCTGGTATCCACCACCTTTTCGCCAATCTTGCCCGCCAGCGCGGCTTTGGCCAGGCCAGAGCCAATGGAGGCAGCTACTTCGGCCACCGTGACAGGGCCTGGAAACTCGCGTTGCGAACCGTCGGGAAGCGTGATGTGAATCATGGGAGTAACTCTTTCTTTGCAATCAGTGCATTGGATACGGGCACGCGCCAGGCCCCGGAAACAAAAAAGCGCGGAACAGGTCCGCGCTTTTTGGAGGTGTGTGCAATCTCGTGCAGGCGCGAACAGCCAGCCTTAGAGGCCGGTCAACATCTCCGATGTAGTTCGCGGTGTCATAACCAGATTGCCTTTCTCGCTCTTGTGCAGTGAATTTCTGCGGATTTTAACCCCAGCACCCAGAAAAAAAGCCCGAAGCAGATGCTTCGGGCTTTTGTCGAGTGCATTTGGCGCCACAACAAAGCGGCGCCGAGCCCCTCAGATCAGTGGAACTGCTCTTCTTCGGTCGAGCCCGTCAGGGCCTTCACGGAGGACGAGCCGCCCTGGATCACCGTGGTCACGTCGTCGAAGTAACCTGCGCCCACTTCTTGTTGGTGCGACACAAAGGTGTAGCCCTTTTCGCGTGCTGCGAATTCTGGTTCTTGCACCATTTCGGTGTAGTGCTTCATGCCTTCGCCCTGGGCGTATGCATGGGCGAACTGGAAGGTGTTGAACCAGTTGATGTGGATACCGGCCAGCGTGATGAACTGGTACTTGTAGCCCAGCGCCGACAGGTCTTCCTGGAACGAGGCGATCTGCTTGTCGTTGAGGTTCTTCTTCCAGTTGAACGATGGCGAGCAGTTGTACGACAGCAGCTTGCCAGGGCAGGCAGCGTGCACAGCTTGCGCGAATTCACGGGCGAAGCCGATGTCTGGCACGCCGGTTTCGCACCACACCAGATCGGCGTAAGGAGCGTAAGCCACGCCACGGCTGATGGCTTGCTCCAGACCGTTCTTCACGCGGTAGAAGCCTTCTTGCGTGCGCTCGCCAGTCAGGAAAGGCTTGTCGTTGGCGTCGTGGTCGGACGTGATCAGGTTGGCGGCTTCGGCATCGGTGCGGGCCAGCACGATGGTGGACACGCCCATCACGTCGGCAGCGAAACGTGCGGAGATCAGCTTTTCGCAGGCTTCTTGCGTAGGCACCAGCACCTTGCCACCCATGTGACCGCACTTCTTCACGGCAGCCAGTTGGTCTTCGAAGTGAACACCGGCAGCGCCCGAAGCGATCATGTTCTTCATCAGCTCGAAGGCGTTCAGCACGCCGCCGAAACCAGCTTCTGCGTCGGCCACGATGGGCAGGAAGTAGTCGATGAATTCCTTGTCGCCGGGGTTGATGCCACGGCCCCACTGGATTTCGTCAGCGCGCTTGAAGGTGTTGTTGATGCGGCGGACCATGGTGGGCACCGAGTCGTAGGCGTACAGCGACTGGTCGGGGTACATGGTTTCGCTGGTGTTGCCGTCAGCGGCGACTTGCCAGCCCGACAGGTACACGGCTTCAAGGCCAGCCTTGGCTTGTTGCATGGCTTGGCCAGCAGAGATAGCGCCGAAGGCGTTGACGTAGCCCTTCTTGGCGCCGCCGTTGATCTTGTCCCACAGCTTTTCAGCGCCGCGCTTGGCCAGGGTGTGCTCGATGGGCAACGAGCCGCGCAAGCGCACCACGTCGGCAGCGGAGTAGCCGCGCTTCACACCCTTCCAGCGGGGGTTCTGTGCCCAGTCTTTTTCCAGGGCGGCAATTTGCTGTTCGCGGCTCAGTTGTTCGTTGAGAGATTGGGGCATGAGATCACTCCAGGGGTTGGTTGAAAACGCCGGGCTGCTGTGTGCCGCCCTTGAAGACAACTTTAAGTCTTCTATAAGACTTGCGCAAGCTCTTATGTCTTATAGAAGAGATAAATTTTTTTCTTTCAAAACAACCACTTAAACACGCGATTTCTCAATACAGAAATTGATTTCTCATATCGAGAAAAATTGCGGCAATGCAACATCTATCGCATTCCACATAAAGAAATTTAACTTTCGTATTGTGAGAATTCAGGCGGGTGTAGCGCCAACTGCCCTGAGCCAGTCACCGTGCTCGATCCGGCGTGCGTCCTGCGCATATCGGGGATGGATCTCGTACACCAGACAAGACAGCGCTTGGCCCTCAACTGTCACCACAATTTCGCGCTTGCAGTACTCATCGGTCGGGTGATCCCCGCCCAGTCCTTCAATAACATCCAGCACCACCTCCAGCGCAGGCTCGATGGCGTACACCTCGCCATGCACCGGCCGGTCGCCACCCCGGGTCATGCCGGGGTAAGCCCCCAGGTGGAACAGCATCCCTGCAACTTGCGCAAACCCCACCCAGCGCGGTGCAGGCAACAAGCGCGTGATGTCGTTCGACCCACCCCGGCGCAAGGTGCCGTACACAAACACATGGCGCGGGACGGCCGCTGGCAAAGAAGGCTCGGGCATGATGCGCAGTCTTTTTTGTTTGAACAGCGTCCCAGTCTAGTGAATACGCCCCCGCCCAGCCGCCCTTTCGCCTATCTGTGCCTAGCCCTCAGCATGTCGCTGGTGGGCAGTTATGTGGCGCTGTCCAAACCGCTGGCGGCCGTGCTGCCCGTTCTCTTGCTCGCCTGGATGCGCTTTGGCATCGGGGGCATCGCCATGCTGCACTGGCTCAAGAAGCCCGGCAACGAGCCGCCACTGACACCGCAGACCCGACGGCTGCTGTTCCTGGAGTCCTTTCTGGGCAACTTTCTGTTCACCATCTGCATGATCTATGGCGTGAGCTTGACCGATGCGGTTTCAGCAGGAGTCACCATGGCGGCCATTCCCGCGGCTGTGGCGTTGATGGGCTGGGCATTTTTAGGGGAGCGGGTGGCGCCCCGCACCTGGATGGCAGTGCTTTGCGCAGTGGTGGGCATCGCCCTTTTTTCACTATCAAAACCAGAGCACGCGGCGCATATGGAACCGGCACTGGGAGCCAAAAACACTGAAAACCAGGCCTGGTGGGGCCAAATGCTGCTGCTGGGAGCAGTGGTTTGCGAAGCCGCCTACACCGTGATCGGAAAGAAGCTCACCGGCAGCCTGGGGCCCAAGCGCATCACCTCGCTCATCAACCTGTGGGGCTTTGTGCTGACAACGCCGTTTGGCCTGTACCTGGCGCTGGACTTTCCGTTTGCCTCGGTGGGCTGGGGCACCTGGGTATTGCTGCTGTTTTACGCGCTGGCCGCCTGCATGTGGACGGTGTGGCTGTGGATGACCGGGCTCAAGGCCGTGCCCGCAGCGCAAGGTGGCGTCTTCTCGGTCATGCTGCCGGTGAGTGCGGCGATGGTGGGCGTGCTGTTTTTGGGTGAGGCATTGACGGGCATGCAACTGGTTGCCTTTGCCATCGCCCTGGCCAGCGTGTTACTAGCCACCCTGCCCTCACGCGCAGCGCTGCGCGTGGGGCGGCGGGGTGGCAACGCCAGCTGACCTGCCGCCCCGGTAACTGTCTCTCGGCGTACCGCCATGGAGACTCGACGGGGCGAGAGAAGGCCGGGTTCAGCCGTGCAAGGGCTGCACACTGACCACGATGCCATCGGCATCGGCATACAGCCAGTCGCCAGGGCGCACAGGCACGCCCTGAATCAACACCGCCACGTCGCGCTGCCCCTCGCCACGGCGCTCGGTGGGCAGGGGCATCAGCGCCAGCGCACGGATGCCCACGGCCTCCGCGTTCAACTCGGCCACATCGCGCACACAGCCGTCCACCACGATACCGGCCCAACCATTGCGCGCCGCTGCCGCTGCGAGGTTGCCACCCACCAGGGCCCGGCGCAGCGAACCGCCGCCATCCACCACCAGCACACGGCCCTCGCCGGGCGACTCGACGGCCGCCTTGACCTGGGTGTTGTCCTCGTGGCACTTGACGGTGGTGACGGGGCCCGCGAACGAGGCCACGCCACCAAAGTGCTGGAACACCGGGGGCAGCACGCGGAACGCGCCGCTGGTGTCGCCCTTGTGGACGTCACAAAAGTCGCAGGTGGCAAAGGATGCGAGCGGAGGAAGCGAAGCTGCGGGCATACCAAGATCCTTTCAGTCAAGCAGAACACGGTTTCAACAATCCGCCCCGCCGCAACGGCAGCGGCAAGCGCGGGTCAAGCACTGAACGCGCCCGGTGGCACACCACCGGAAGGGCCACGTTGGTTGTGCGGAAAATCTGTCGCAGGGGATTGTGATGCAGCAGCCACAACATCCAGCGCACCTTCCAATGCAGAGACCGAAGAAGGTTTCAAGGCGAGCGGGGCTTGAAACCCGCCCTGAACAGCGCCTTTGTCAAGCCTGGCGCGCCTTGGCGGCCCATTGCTGCACGCTGCGCGGCGCCACCGCTACAAATCGAGGCAAAAAAAGCCGTTTCTCCCTTGGAAACGCGTTTTTTTCCCATTAGCATCAGCCTGCCAGTGGGAAAGCGTCGTTTTCGCTGGTAAAAATTCATTCCCAACAAGGACAACCCAACATGGCAACTGCAAAAAAAGCTCCGGCAACCACAGCCCCAGCAGCCAAGAAGGCCGCTGCACCCGCCAAGAAGCGGACCCCTAACGCCGCATTCATGAAGGCGCTCACGCCCAGCCCCGCGCTGGCCGCTGTGGTGGGCTCGGCACCTCTGCCGCGCACGGAGATCATCAGCAAGCTGTGGGTCTACATCAAGGCCAACAACCTGCAGGACGCCACCAACAAGCGCAACATCAACGCCGATGCCAAGCTCAAGGAGCTGTTCGGCAAGCCCCAGGTCTCCATGTTTGAACTGGCTGGCCTGATCGGCAAGCACGTCAAGTAAGCCCTGGCGCTTTGCGACCTGCGCCGCACCCCTAAAAGAACCGGCCCTGCCGGTTTTTTTACGCCCCTACGTTGTCAAAGTGTGGTGCGCTCGCATCAATGCAAATGAGAATGACCCGCATTTGATGTAACATAAAGCTGCACGACGACGCACAGCCATGTTGATCTAGCCACTGCCTCTCGCCTGCTCTTGGTGCCCCTGCGCGCCACCTGCACACCCCTATTGACGGAGGCCCTCTTGGCTAAATCTCGCGCCCAGCGCCGCAGCGGCATGCTGCGTTCTTCTCCCGCATTTGTTGTTTCTCCCACTGCTGTGCCCTCGCAAGCCGCACAGTCCGACAGGGCCCTGCTGCCGCTGGGCGCGCTGATGCTGGCTGCCTCGATGGGCGCCATGGCACAGACCAGCACGCCAGAAACCACCTTGTCTACCGTGACGGTGAAGGAAACCGCTGAGGTCCAGGGCAAGGACACCCTGCTCATCAAGAAAACCACCGTGGGCAAGGGCAAGCAGGACATCAAGGACATCCCCCAGTCCGTGACGGTGTTCACCGAAAAGCTGATGAACGACCGCAACCAGGACGACTTCCGCGAAGTGCTGCGCACCACGGCGGGCGTGACCTTCCAGTCCGGCGAGACCGGTGAAGAAGATGTGCGCCTGCGCGGCTTCTCACTGGGCCTGGCGGGCGACATCTATGTGGACGGCATGAAGGACGCCCCGCTGATCGAGCGCGACACCTTCAACAACGACCGTATCGAAGTGCTCAAGGGCTCGGCCTCCATGCTGTTCGGCAAGGGCTCGACCGGCGGCGTGGTCAACCAGGTCAACAAGTACCCGCTGCTGATCGACCAGCACGAAGCAGCCTACACGCTGGGCACCGGCAAGTACCACCGCGCCACCGGCGACTTCAACTGGGTGACGGGCGAAAACGCCGCCTTCCGCCTGAACGCGATGGTGCAGGAGTACGACAACTACGGCGCCAAGCAGGACAAGCGCGGCATTGCGCCCACGTTTGCCTGGGGCATCGGCACGCGCGATGAGTTCTCCATCGGCCTGTACTACCTCGAATCCAAGGGCCGCCCGCTCTACAACCACCCCTGGCGCCTCTCGGCCGACGGCAAGATCAACATGCCACTGGAAGCCGGCAAGTACTACGGCCTGGCCAGCGACCACAACGACACCACGTCGCAATACGTCACGCTGGGCCACATCCACCGCTTTGACGACAACGGCGAGCTGACCACGCGCCTGCGCTACGGCAAGTACGAGCGCGACCTGCTGGCCAGCACCATTGGCTTCCAGAACAGCGCCATCACGCTCGACCAGATCAACAGCAACACCGTGCTGACCCGTGGCTCCAAGGGCCGTGTGGGCGAGAGCAATGTGCTGCAGGTGCAAAGCGATTACAACAACACCTACACCTGGGGTGGCCGCAAGCACGCCGTGCTGACTGGCGTGGACTATTACGACGACGACGCCAAGCGCAACCAGAACTACGCCAACACCACCACACGCCCCACCACCACCGTGGGCACGCCCAACGATGGCGCCTGGGTGGCCGACGGCCGTGCGCCGGTGCAGTGGAACACGTTCACGTCGCGCAACCTGGGCCTGTACTTCCAGGACACCGTGTCGCTGACCGACACGCTCAAGCTGGTCGGCGGCCTGCGCTACGACAACTTCCGCGCCGCTTACCACAACGCCGCTGGCAGCCTGAGCAATTCCCGCTCCGACAGCCTGTTCAGCCCCCGTCTGGGCCTGATCTTCCAGCCTGACGAGCTGACCTCGTACTACGTGTCGTACGGCACTTCGTACAACACCTCGGGCGACACCTACCAGTTTGGCAACCCTGGCACCACCACGGCGCGCGCCGCCAACACCGACCCAGAAAAGAGCCGCAACATCGAAGTCGGCGGCAAGTTCGAGCTGTTCGAGCGCCGCGCCCTGCTGGGTGTGGCCGCCTTCTACAGCCAGAAGTACAACGAGCGCAACACCGACCCCGACACCGCTGCTGCACAGGAACTGCTCTCGGGCAAGCGCCACGCCACCGGCATGGAGTTCAACCTGGCCGGCCGCCTGACGCCGAAGTGGGAACTGTTCTTCAACCACACCTGGATCCCGTCGGCCAAGATCGACAAGAGCAACGTGGTGCTGGCCTCCAACGGCGGCGGCGCACAGGTGCAGGGTGACCGCCCCGGCCTCACGCCCAAGCACAGCGGCAGCGTGTGGAGCACCTACGCCGTCACCTCCAAGCTGCGTGTGGGCGCCGGCCTGACGTACCGCGCCAAGCAGAACCCCGAGGGCTCGCGCGCCGTGTACGCCAGCGGCTTTGCGGTGGTGGACGCCATGGCCGAGTACGCGTTTGACGACAAGACCTCGCTGAAGCTGAACGTGAGCAACCTGTTCGACCGCACGTATGCCGAAGGCCTGTACCGCGGCTTCTACACGCCCGGCGCTCCCCGCGCTGTGCAGCTGACGCTGAAGACACGCTTCTGACGCACCTCTGAAGTCCCTCGAATGAACCGGCCCCGGCACTGCCCGGGGCCGGTTCACAATGGCTCCATGTTCCTGCACATCCAAGACGTTCTCACCGCCGACGAGGTCGCGTTCTTCCGGCAAAAGCTCTGGGCAGCCGACGCCCTCTGGGTGGACGGCGCCCGCAGCGCGGGCGGCCAGGCGGTGCACCAGAAAAACAACCTGCAGCTGGCACAGTCCAGCGAGCTGTCCGCGCAGCTCCAGGGTTTGGTCAAGGCCGCGTTGAATCGCAACGCCCTCTTCTTTTCGGCCGCGCTGCCGCGCCGCATCTACAACCCGCTGTTCAACAAGTACGGTGATGGCGCCAACTACTATGGCAACCATGTGGACAGCGCCGTCATGCACTCCCGCGCCGACAACTGCTGGGTGCGCAGCGACCTGTCGTGCACGCTGTTCCTCACCCCGCCCGAGGACTACGACGGCGGCGAACTGGTGATTGCAGAAGCCCTGGGCGAGAAGCGCATCAAGCTGCCTGCGGGTGACATGATCCTGTACCCCAGCAGCACTGTGCACCAGGTCGCACCCGTCACGCGCGGCCACCGCGTGAGCAGCTTTTTTTGGGTGGAGAGCATGGTGCGTGGACTGGAGCAGCGCCAGTTGCTGTTCGACATGGACATGGCCCTGCTCAAGCTGCGCCAGACCCACGGCGACACCGACCCGTCGGCCATCGCGCTGTCGGGCACGTACCACAACCTGCTGCGCATGTGGGCCGATGTGTGAGACACCGCAGGCCCCCTCTTCCACGGCAGCGACCTTGGGTATGAGACGACCAGCACAATACTATTATTTTGATAGCACTAAGCGCATGATCCACTGGCGCTTGGTGCTATTTTTGTTTGTATGACCCCACTTCCTGCACGGCACACCATCCCCCCGGGCCTGGTCACCCTGGCCGACCACGAGCAGCACGCGCGCACGCAGCTGGACGACAACGCCTGGGCCTACTTCAGCGGCGGCGCCGCCGACGAGATCAGCCTGCGCGCCAACCGCAGCGCTTGGGATGCCCTGCCCCTGTGGCCCCGCGTGCTGCGGCCGCTGGCGGGTGGGCACACCCGCGTGCCCCTGCTGGGCCGCACGCTGGCGCACCCCATCCTGCTCGCCCCCGTGGCCTTCCAGCGCCTGGCGCACCCCGATGGCGAACTGGCCATGGCCTACGCCGCAGCGGCGCTGGGCGCGGGCGTGGTGCTCAGCACCCAGGCCAGCGTGTCGCTGGAGAGCGTGGCCCAGGCCGTGCTGCCCGACCCGGGGCACGGCCCGCTGTGGTTTCAGCTGTACCTGCAGCCGGACCGGGGCTTCACCCAGGCGCTGGTGCAGCGCGCCGAAGCGGCCGGCTACGAGGCCCTGGTGCTCACGGTGGACGCCCCCACCAGCGGCGTGCGTGACCGGGAGCGGCGCACGGGCTTTCGGCTGCCGCCCGGCGTGGGCCCGGTCAACCTGGCGGGTCTGCAGGCACCTGTCTCCCCCCCGTTGAGCCCTGGCCAGAGCGCATTGTTCGACGGCCTGCTCCACCATGCACCCACCTGGGACGACATCACGTGGCTGCAGTCCATCACCCGGCTGCCGGTGCTGCTCAAGGGCGTGCTGCACCCCGCCGACGCGCGCCAGGCCGTGTCGGTGGGCGCGGCGGGCCTCATCGTGTCCAACCACGGCGGGCGCACGCTCGACACGGCCCCCGCCACCGCCACCGCCCTGCCCCGTGTGGTGCAAGCCGTGGGCGGCGCGGTGCCGGTGCTGGTGGACGGCGGAATCCGGCGCGGCACCGATGTGCTCAAGGCCATGGCGCTGGGCGCATCGGCCGTGCTGGTGGGCCGCCCTGCCGTGTGGGGCCTGGCCAATGCGGGGGCGGCGGGCGTGGCCCATGTGCTGCGCCTGCTGCGCGACGAACTGGAGGTCGCCATGGCACTGACCGGCTGCGCCACCCTGGCACAGGCCACGCCTGCACTGCTGGAGGGGCAGGACGGAGCCCCATCGGGCCGAGGCTAAAGCGGGGGTATCGGTAACCGCCAGAGGCAGGTGTCACCTTCCCCCTGTCAGCAGGAATGATTTATTGCAAATGCGATAGATTCGTATTTATAATCTCAATCATCCTTTCAACAGCCAGCCACACTGCCTGCCGCCATGATCGTCTGTGTTTGCCGCCGGGTTTCGGACCGTGAGATTGCCCGCCATGCCCGTGCCGGCATGAGCTTCGATGAGATCCAGTTCGAGCTGGGCGTGGCCACCCAATGCGGATGCTGCGAAAGCTGCGCCCGCGACGTGGTGGCGCAGTGCAGTGCTTCGCAACCGGTAGCCGCCTTGCGCAACGACGCGGCGCCACAGGCGATCCAGCTTGCCAACTCCATCCTGGAAAGCAAGTCATGGAACTCCTCTCAACCCTCGCAGGCAGCCTGATCCTGGTCGCAGGATCGGCCTGGTGGATCTTTCGCAAATAATCCGGGTTTACCCGGCAACGTCGGCCCTATGCTTTGGGTCGGCGTTGCCCTTCCTTTCTTTTTATGTCTCACCCTGATCGTTTCGCCCCCCCAGGCGGTGTGAGCCGCAATGCCGTGATCGTCGGCTCCGTGGTGGCGCTGCATGTGGCGGGCATCTGGGCCCTGCAATCCGGCCTGGTGCGCAAGGCGGCAGAGGTGATCGTGCCGGCCGAGCTGCTCAGCGAATTCATCGCACCACCCGCCCCGCCCAAGGTCACCCCACCGCCACCGGCCCCTCCTCCACCGCCCAAGCCCGCCCCCAAGGCCGCGCCCCGCCCGGCCCCGATGCCGGTGGCCATTGCCGACCCCACGCCGGCGCCCAATGCCCCCACGGGCATCACCACGCCCCAGCCGCCCGCGCCGCCCATTGAGGCGCCCGTGGCGCCCCCGGCCCCCGCGCCTGCGCCACCGGCACCCCCTGCACCGCCCAAGATCGAGCTGCCGTCCAGCGACGCGGCCTATCTCAACAACCCCAAGCCCAGCTACCCCGCCATCAGCAAACGCATGGGCGAGCAAGGCAAGGTGGTGCTGCGGGTGCTCATCGGCACCGACGGCGTGCCGCAGAAGGTCGAGGTCAACAAGTCCAGCGGCTTTGACCGGCTGGACCGCCAGGCCCAGGACGCCGTGATGCGCTGGCGCTTTGTGCCCGGCAAACGCAACGGCGTGCCCGAGGCCATGTGGAACCTCGTCCCCGTCAACTTTGTTCTCGAATAAACCAATCACCGCTCAGGGAGTTTTCATGGAATCGCAATTCGGCATCGCCAACGTCTGGATCCAGGGTGACTTTGTCACCCGCGCCGTCGCCATCCTGCTGCTGGCCATGTCGCTGGCCTCGTGGATCGTCATCCTCATCAAGGCGCTGGACATCATCAAGTTCAAGAAACACGCCCGCGCCGCCCAGGACTTCTGGCACAGCGAAGACTTTGCCGCTGGCCTGACCAAGCTGGGCGCCGACCCGACCAACCCCTTCCGCCACCTGGCGCTGGAGGGCCGCGAAGCCACCGCCCACCACCGCAATACCAAGGCCCATCTGCACGACAGCCTGGACGTGAGCGACTGGGTGACCCGCTGCCTGCGCAACTGCATCGACGAGTTCACCGCCCGCCTGTCCTCGGGACTGGCCATCCTGGCGTCGGTGGGCTCCACCGCCCCGTTCATCGGCCTGTTTGGCACCGTGTGGGGCATCTACCATGCGCTGCTGGCCATCGGCACATCGGGCCAATCCACCATCGACAAGGTGGCCGGCCCCATCGGCGAGGCGCTGATCATGACCGCCCTGGGCCTGGCCGTGGCCATCCCGGCGGTGCTGGGCTACAACGCGCTGGTGCGCGGCAACAAGTCCATCCTGAACGGCCTGAACAGCTTTGCCCATGACCTGCACGCCTACTTTGTGACCGGCGCCCGCGTGAACGCTGGCGAGCCGCGCAAGGTACTACCCATGAAGAAAGGCAGCTAAGCCATGGCCTTTGGAACCCAAGACGACACCGATGACGTGATGAACGAGATCAACATGACGCCCCTGGTGGACGTCATGCTGGTGCTGCTCATCATCTTCATCATCACGGTGCCGGTGATGAAACACGCGGTGAACGTGGACCTGCCCCGCGCCACCAACCAGCCCGAGAACGTCAAACCCGAAACCGTGCGCCTGTCGGTGTCGGCCGATGGCAAGTTCTTCTGGAACGAATCGCAGGTGTCCGAAGAAGAACTCTTCCCCCGCCTGCAAGCCGAGGCTGCCAAGGAGCCCCAGCCGGACCTGCACATCCGTGGCGACAAGAACGTGCGCTACGAATTCGTGGCCCAGGCTATGGCCGCCGCGCAGCGCGCGGGGGTGCGCAAGATCGGGTTTGTGACGGACCCACAAGGGCAGTAAAGGCACGGCGACAGCTACCTGCAACCCCCTGCGCGTCCTGTCAGCCTACCCATGAGGGACGCGCTAGCGGACGCCAAAGAGGTTTGACGTTTGCAGCGGGCTCATCGCCTGCTTACCCGGTGCCCGCAGCGCACAAAGCCCCGGCCTTGCGCGTGATGCAGGCCAGACCCAGGAACAAAAAGAAACACACCGTTCGCTTGACTTGTAATTGCGAATCGTTATCATTAGCAAAACGAACTGCAATGACCCAGGAAACCTCCATGCAAGCCTCCCTGACCTCCGCCCCGCTCCGCCGCACTGCGTCTGCTGACCCGGCTGGCGCCCCGGTATCTGGCGAGGCATCGTCGTCAGGCGCGCAGGGCACCACCGCCGCGCTGGACAGCAGCGTGCTGCTGCAAGGCAACAAGACGGTCGCCATCAGCCACAACGGCTCGGTATACCGCCTGCAGGCCACCAAGCTGGGCAAGCTCATCCTGACCAAATAGTTTCATCGTGGGGCGACTCCCGGGCTTGCAACAAGCTCGAAAGGGTCGTTTTTGCCAGCCAACGGGTTTGCTCCCGCGTAGCCAGGCTTTTTTTGCTGCCCCCGGCCCCGCCAACAAAAAACCGGCCCACAGGCCGGTTTTTTTATGCTCCCACAGGGTTTTGAAGCCTTTTCGGCACCATGCGCCAGTGGAATATGCGCTTGCAGCTATCAAAATGAGAGCAAATGCAATCCCTCCTGGGAGTGCTCCCGAATCAAAGCCCCAGGGCTGCGATGCCCGCGCGGGCGATTTGCGCATCTTCGGTGGACTTCACGCCGCTCACGCCCACGGCACCCAGGCACTGGCCGTCCTTCATGATCGGCACGCCGCCTTCGAGCAGGCCGTCAATGGTGGGCGCGCTCAGGAACGAGGTGCGGCCGCCGTTGATCACGTCCTCATACACCTTGCTTTCGCGGCGGCCCAGAGCGGCCGTGCGGGCCTTGGAAGGCGCGATGTGCGACGACACCGCCGCTGCACCGTCCAGGCGCTGCAGCCACAGCAGGTGGCCGCCATCGTCCACGATGGCAATGGTCACGGCCCAGTTATTCTTGAGCGCTTCGGCTTCAGCGGCGGCGGCCACGGCCTTGACGTCGGCCAGTTCGAGTTCATGTTTGGTTTTCATGGAGAGATCCGAAAGATGGGGAGGAAGCCGGGCCAAACAGGCCAACCCGGCACACAAAGAGGACTGAGCATACCGGCATCCCCCGCGCCGTTGCCCCCAGCCAGGGTGAAAGTATCCTTACCAAAAGTAGGCGACCGGATGCGGTCATTGGAAAGCAAAAAAGCGTCACCATCTAGAATTTGTCGTGTCTGCGTCGTGCAGGCCAACAAGGAGAGACACAAGATGAATGACCAAGTCACCACCCTGGGCCACTCTGCGGGCTATGGCATCTCGCAGGAAGAGCGCCACAAGGTGCTTCGCAATACGTATTGGCTGCTGGCCCTGAGCATGATCCCCACGGTGCTGGGCGCCTGGATCGGCGTGGCCACCGGCGTCACCCGCTCGCTGACGGGCGGCCTGGGCCTGATCGTGTTCCTGGGCGGCGCGTTCGGCTTCATGTTCGCCATCGAAAAGACCAAGCGCTCGGCCGCAGGTGTGCCGGTGCTGCTGGCCTTCACGTTCTTCATGGGCCTGATGCTGTCACGCATGATCGGCATGGTGCTGGGCTTCAAGAACGGCACCGATCTCATCATGACGGCCTTCGCCGGCACGGCCGGTGTGTTCTTCGTGATGGCCAGCCTGGCCAGCGTCATCAAGCGCGACCTGTCGGGCATGGGCAAGTGGCTGATGGTGGGCGCGCTGGTGCTCATGGTCGGCGGCATCATCAATGTGTTCGTTGGCTCGGGCGTGGGCATGATGGTGATCTCGATGCTGGCCATCGGCATCTTCAGCGCCTACATGCTGTACGACCTGAAGCAGATCCTGGACGGCGGCGAAACCAACTACATCAGCGCCACGCTGGCCCTGTACCTGGACATCTTCAACGTGTTCCAGAGCCTGCTGGCCCTGCTGGGCATCATGGGCGGCGAGCGCGACTGAGCCCTGCCAGTCCCTTGACCTCCATCAAAAGGCTCCCTCGGGAGCCTTTTTTGTGGGCCCCGCCCCTGGATCAGGCCTCAATAGCGCGGCCAGTGTGCCGATAATGCAAGTACATGTATCCAAAAAGCCCCTCCACCGCATTGCGCCTGATGGTTCTGGCGGGCCTGCTGCTGCTTGCGGGCTGCGACAAGATCCCCGGCCTGGGCCCTGACCCCCGCGTGGCGCAACGCGACTCCGAGGCCAAGGCCATTGGCGGTGCCTGCCGCCACGCACTGCGGGGGCTGGAAGACTGCTACACCCTCAACCCCAAGGCCTCCAAGGCCTCGGTATTTGCGGGCTGGAAGGACATGGACGCCTACATGCGTGAGAACAAGATCGAGGGCACGCCCTCGGTGCTGGGCAAGGTGGAAAAGCCCGAACGCAGTGAACGCGCGACCGACATCGAAACCGAACCCCGCGACCCCGCCGCCAGCCGCAACCGCAGCTGACGTGACGCCCGGGTGGCGATGGCACGGGACGGAGGGCTGAACCCTCCGCGCACCATCCTTCTAACGGCCTCTCAGACGCGCTCGAACACCGCCATGCTCTCCACGTGGGCCGTGTGCGGGAACATGTTGATCATGCCCGCCGCCGTGCACCGGTAGCCGGCCAGATGGACCAGCAGCCCCGCGTCGCGCGCCAGGGTGGCCGGGTTGCAGCTCACGTACACAATGCGCTGCGGGGGTGTCCAGCCCTCGGCCCCTGCAGGCAACGGGCCAGCGCCCTCGGCGCCAATGCGGGCCTGCTCGATGTCGGCCAGCGCCTTGGCCAGCGCAAACGCCCCTTCGCGTGGCGGGTCCACCAGCCACTTGTCGGCAGCGCCGTCGGCCACCAGCATCTCGGGCGTCATCTCGAACAGGTTGCGCGCTACAAAATCAGTAGCTGCCAGCGCTTTATGGTCCGGCTCCTGGGCCTGATTCAATGCATAGTTCTCACGCGAGCGGGCTACCAGGGCCTCGCTGCCCTCAATGCCCAGCACCTCGCGCGCCTGCGTGGCCAGCGGCAGCGTGAAGTTGCCCAGGCCGCAGAACCAGTCGATCACGCGCTCGTGCGGTTGCACATCCAGCAGGCGCAGCGCCCGGCTCACCAGCACGCGGTTGATGTGCGGGTTCACCTGCGTGAAGTCGGTGGGCTTGAAAGGCATGGTGATGCCAAAGTCCGGCAGTGCGTACGACAGCTGCTCGCCACCCTCGTCCAGCAGCTTCACGGTGTCCGGCCCCTTGGGCTGCAGCCACCATTGCACGTGGTGCTCTGCCGCAAAGGCGCGCAGCTGGGCAATGTCGCCAGCGCTCAGCGGCTCCAGGTGGCGCAGCACCAGCGCGGTCACGGTGTCGCCGCAAGCCAGCTCGATCTGCGGGCAGGTGTCGCGCGCATCCAGGCTGGCAATCAGTGCGCGCAGCGGCATCAGCATGGCATCGACATGCGGCGGCAGGATCTTGCAGGTCTGCATGTCGGCGATGTAACGGCTCTTGCGCTCGTGAAAGCCCACCAGCACCTGGCCTTTCTTGATCACGTGGCGCACGGCCAGGCGAGCACGGTAGCGGTAGCCCCAGGCGGGCCCTTCGATGGGACGCAGCATGGTTTCGGCCTTGACCTTGCCCAGGTGCCAGAGGTTGTCCTCCAGCACCCGCTGCTTGACGGCGACCTGGGCACCGACGTGCAGATGCTGCATCTTGCAACCGCCACAGGCGCCTGCGTGCAGGCCAAAGTGGGGGCAATCCGGCCGCACGCGCTGGGACGATTCGCGGTGGATCGCTACCAGGCTGGCCTGCTCCCAGTTGTTCTTCTTGCGGTGGGTGTTGGCGGTGACCAGCTCGAATGGCAGGGCACCATCGATGAAGACCACCTTGCCATCAGGCTTGCGGGCCACGCCCTGGGCGTCAAGGTCCATGGACTGGACATGCAGCCAGCCTTCGGGCAAGTCGCTTTGGGAATTCTGCTCGGTGGGTTCAAACGAGGGGGATAGTTCTTTCGGTTCGCTCATCCCCCGATTGTCTCAGGCGCGGCATGCCCACAGGCCGCGCCCCCTGCGTACTGTCCGTTTCAGCCCCGGTCAGCGCGCGCAGGCCGCATGCCACCGGGCGCGGACACAGCCGTGAGCGGCAGCTTGTTGATGGTGAGTTCGCAGCCAAAATTGCTCGGCGAAAAAACCAGGGTGGAGCCCGGCGCCACCAGCGGCAGCGTTTCATGAATCTCGCGCGACATGTCCACCGGAGGCACCGGGGCGCGGTACAGGATGTCCTTGTCGGGGCCATAGACGACGTAGCAGGACGCAGAGGCCGTCTGGCTGAACAGGGCAGCCACCAGGGCTGCAGCGGCATAGGGGAAAGCGGTCACGGTGTGGCTCCTCATGCAAGCAGATCTGTTGGGAATTATGCGGGCTTCTGCAGACACCGCCAATCCAGTGCGTAGTGCATGGTGTGCAGTCAGCGCAGATACAGATGGTTGGTGTGCTTGACCTCCTCCATCACCGCATAGGTGCGTGTCTCGCGCACGCCCGGCAGCTGCCACAGCACATTGCCTGCAAACACGCGGTAGGCGTTCATGTCGGCCGAGCGGGTTTTGAGCAGGTAGTCGAACCCGCCCGCCACCATGTGGCATTCCATGATCTCGGGGTGCACCTGCACAGCGGCCTTGAACTGGTCGAACACGTTGGGCGTGGTGCGGTCCAGCAGCACCTCCACAAACACCAGCATGCCTGCGCCCAGCTTGAGCGGATTGAGCCGTGCCTCGTAGCCCAGGATAAAGCCGTCCCGCGTGAGGCGCTGCACCCGCGCAAGCACGGCCGTGGGCGACAGGGCCACCGCCTCGGCCAGTTTGAGGTTGGCAATGCGGCCGTCCTCCTGCAGGATTGACAGAATCTTGCGGTCAATCCGGTCCAGATCGGGTTCTGCTTGCATGTTGCTTAGATATTTATTCGGCTTCAATGCCAATTTTCGACCATTTATTCATCTTCAACCCAAGGATCATCGCCAATAACGCGCCCAACCAACACTTTCCCCTGTGTTGGGCCCCGCCCACTACCTGAAAGACACCGCCATGACGCAGCCCTCCGCCCTGTTTGCAGACTTCGCGCCCCGCACGCCGCTCTCCAACCCGCTGCGCGCCGCGATCACCGCTGCCTACCGCCGCCCCGAGCCCGAGGCCCTGGCACCGCTGCTGGCCCAGGCCCGCCTGCCTGCCGATCAAGCCGCAGCGGCCGAGCAACTGGCCCTGCGCATTGCCAAGGCGCTGCGCGAACGCAAGGCCAGCGCCGGGCGCGCGGGCATCGTGCAAGGGCTGCTGCAAGAGTTCTCGCTGTCGTCACAAGAAGGCGTGGCGCTGATGTGCCTGGCCGAGGCGCTGCTGCGCATCCCCGACAAGGCCACACGCGACGCACTTATCCGCGACAAGATCAGCAATGGCCAGTGGGATGCTCACCTGGGCAAGAGCCCCTCACTCTTCGTCAACGCCGCCACCTGGGGCCTGCTGATTACCGGCAAGCTGGTGGCCACGCACAGCGAGAGCAGCCTGGGCAACTCGCTCAGCCGCCTCATCGGCAAGGGCGGCGAGCCCCTGATCCGCAAGGGCGTGGACATGGCCATGCGCATGATGGGCGAGCAGTTTGTGACCGGCGAAACCATTGACGAAGCCCTGCGCAACGCCCGCACGATGGAGGCCGAGGGCTTTCGTTACTCGTACGACATGCTGGGCGAAGCCGCGCTGACCAGCGAAGATGCCAAGCGCTATTACGCGTCGTACGAACATGCCATCCACGCGATTGGCAAGGCTTCTGCCGGGCGCGGCATCTACGAAGGCCCGGGCATCTCCATCAAGCTCTCGGCCCTGCACCCGCGCTACAGCCGCGCACAGTTTGGTCGGGTGATGGACGAGCTGTACCCGCTGGTGCTGCGCCTGACGGCACTGGCCAAGCAATACGACATCGGCCTGAACATCGACGCCGAAGAAACCGACCGCCTGGAGCTGTCGCTGGACCTGCTGGAGCGCCTGTGCCACGAGCCCACGCTGGCGGGCTGGAACGGCATTGGCTTCGTCATCCAGGCCTACCAAAAGCGCTGCCCCTTCGTCATCGACTACGTGGTGGATCTGGCCCGCCGCACCCAGCGCCGCCTGATGGTGCGTTTGGTCAAAGGCGCGTACTGGGACAGCGAAATCAAGCGCGCCCAGGTCGATGGCCTCACGGACTACCCCGTGTACACCCGCAAGGTGCACACCGACATTTCGTACATCGCCTGTGCCAAGAAGCTGCTGGCCGCACCCGAAGCCGTTTACCCGCAGTTCGCCACCCACAACGCGGAAACGCTGGCCACCATCTACCAACTGGCAGGCAGCAACTACTACGCCGGGCAGTATGAGTTTCAGTGCCTGCACGGCATGGGCGAGCCGCTGTACGAGCAGGTGGTGGGCGCCATCGCTGCAGGCAAGCTCGGCCGCCCCTGCCGCATCTACGCCCCCGTGGGCACGCATGAGACGCTGTTGGCCTACCTGGTGCGACGCCTGCTGGAGAACGGTGCCAACACCTCCTTCGTGAACCGCATTGCCGACGAAACCATTGCGCTCCATGAACTGGTAAAAAGCCCCGTGCAGGTGGTGGACCAGCAAGCCGCCACCGAAGGCACCGCTGGCCTGCCCCACCCGCGCATCCCCCTGCCAGCAGCGCTGTACGGCGCCCACCGCAGCAATTCACGCGGGCTGGATTTGTCGAACGAAAATACGCTGACCGAGCTGGCTACCACGCTGCAAACCACGGCAAGCCACGCCTGGGCGGCAGCGCCCCTGCTGGCCGCTGATGTGCCCACAGGCACCACCCAGCCCGTGCGCAACCCTGCCGACCACAGCGATGTGGTGGGGCAGGTGCAAGAAGCCACCACCACCGATGTAGACCAGGCCCTGGCCCACGCCCAGGCCGCCGCAGCCCCCTGGGCCGCCACACCACCCGCCGAGCGCGCCGCCGCCCTGCTGCGCACCGCCGACCTGCTGGAAGAGCGCATGCAACCCCTGCTGGGCCTGCTGATGCGCGAAGCGGGCAAGAGCGCCAGCAACGCCGTGGCCGAAGTGCGCGAGGCGGTGGACTTCTTGCGCTACTACGCCGCGCAGGTGCAAAGCACCTTCGACAACACCACCCACATCCCGCTGGGCCCCGTGGCCTGCATCAGCCCCTGGAACTTCCCGCTCGCCATCTTCATGGGCCAGCTCGCCGCCGCACTGGCCGCAGGCAATCCCGTGCTGGCCAAGCCCGCTGAACAAACCCCGCTGATCGCCGCCGAGGCCGTGCGCCTGTTGTGGCAGGCCGGCGTACCCCGCGCCGCCGTGCAGTTGCTGCCCGGGCAGGGAGAAACGGTCGGCGCCCGCCTGATCGGCGATGCCCGCGTGATGGGCGTGATGTTTACCGGCTCCACCGAAGTGGCGCGCATCCTGCAGCGCACCGTGGCAGGTCGGCTCGATGCCGCAGGCCGCCCCATCCCGCTGATTGCCGAAACGGGTGGGCAGAACGCGATGATCGTGGACTCGTCCGCGCTGGTGGAACAGGTGGTGGGCGATGCCGTGTCGTCCGCGTTTGACAGCGCGGGCCAGCGCTGCTCTGCCCTGCGCGTGCTGTGCGTGCAGGAAGAAGCCGCCGACCGCGTGGTCGAGATGCTGCAAGGCGCCATGGGTGAACTGCGCGTGGGCAACCCCGCCGAGCTGCGGGTGGACGTGGGCCCCGTCATTGATGCCGAGGCGCAGGCAGGCATCACCCAACACGTCGAAAAATTCAAGGCCCAAGGCCACCGCGTGTTCCAGCACCCGAACCATGTGTCGGCAGCCGCAGCACTGGGCACTTTTGTGCCGCCCACCCTGATCGAGCTGAACCACATCGGCGAGCTGCAGCGCGAAGTCTTCGGCCCCGTGCTGCACCTGGTGCGCTATGCGCGCAACGACCTGGACCAGTTGCTGGACCAGATCAACGCCACTGGCTATGGCCTCACACAAGGCGTGCACACCCGCATCGACGAAACCATTGCCCGCGTGGTCAACCGCGCCCATGCGGGCAACGTCTACGTGAACCGCAACATGGTCGGCGCCGTGGTGGGCGTGCAGCCGTTTGGTGGCGAAGGCCTGTCCGGTACAGGCCCCAAAGCCGGTGGGCCGCTGTACCTGCTGCGCCTGCTGTCGCAGCGCCCAGCCAATGCACTGGCGCGCACCTTTGCCGAGGCCGATCGCACCAGCCCGCCCGATACCGAGCGGCGCGAGCGCCAGCTGGCCCCGCTGGGCACCTTGCAGCAATGGGCGCACCTCCAGGGCAACCTGGCCCTGGCGGGCCACTGCCAGCGTTTTGCGCGAGAAACACAGAGCGGCACCGCCCGCACCCTGCCCGGCCCCACGGGCGAGCGCAATGTCTACACCCTGGCCCCCCGCGCTCGCGTGCTGTGCCTGGCGCACAGCGCGGACGACCTGCTGGTGCAGACGGCGGCCGTGCTCGCCAGCGGTGGCACCGCCCTGTGGATCCACGCCCACGCAGGGCTGCATGCAAAGCTGCCCACGCACGTGCAGGCCCAGGTCATGCTGCAAGACAACGACCTGAGCGATGGATCCGTGGCATTGGACGCCGTGCTGCACCATGGCGACGCCGCATCGCTGCAAGCGGTGTGCACCACCCTCGCCCGTCGCCCTGGGCCCATCGTGGGCGTGACTGCACTGCAGCCCGGCGCCACCGACATCCCGCTGGAGCGCCTGCTGATAGAACGTGCGCTGAGCGTGAACACCGCAGCAGCTGGCGGAAACGCAAGCCTGATGACGATTGGATGAGGTCCTGTTACCGGGCTACCAGCCGAGGAAAGCACTTTTTGAATCAAATGGGCTGCTAGCGCCGGTTCATCATGCGCTAGCAGCTATCGATTCAATAGCAATCAAGATGCCGATGCCAACGGCAGATTGAGCAACAGGTTCTGCGGCTTGATGCGCACCACGCCCTCGGCGTTGGTCGCCAGCCCCAGGTACACTGGCTTGCCCGCCACATCGGCCCGCATCTCGGCCGGGTTGGCAAAGGTCAGCGTGAACAGGCTCACCAGGCGCGCCATGCGCTCAGGCTCAACGGGCCGGTCCTGGTACAGGTCATTAAGGATGGCGCTGGACTCCACATCCAGCCCCACATGCCAGCGCCACGCGCTGTCGGTGACCTGGTGCACAGGCTCGATCTGCACCCGTACGCCCAGCAAATGAGCCACCCAGCGCTCCAGCACACGGGCCAGGGCTTTCAGGCCCGACCGGGCGCGGGTCATCTTGAAGGTCAGGCCATGGCTCAGGTCCTGTGTCAACTCATGGGTCAGGTCGAGCAGAAAGTGGTGGCGGTCACTCTCCTGCCAATATTGCGCCGCATTGTCGGCCGACAGTACCTTGACCTGCGCCGCGGGCTGCAGTGCGCCGCTTTGCAACAACAAGCGCCCCACTTCGCCCAGGCCCGCCGTCTCATTGAGCATGTCCAGCGTCGCCCGGTCGCCTGTCAGCATTTGCCCGTCTTGCAAAGTGATGCGCTGAGGCCGAAACAGCATCTCGGCAGCGCGGGCTTCGAAGGCGTCGTTGCAGTCATCCAGCACATTGCGCAACAGGGCCTGCACCACGGCGTCGATGAACACGGCCGGCACGTTCACCGCCCCACTGCGCATGAGCTGCAGGTAATACGCCTCCAGCGTGCCAGCCGCCAGCAGGCCATCGCGGAAGCGCAGGAACACCGCGTAGTTCTCACGGGCGTCGTCGTCCTGCAAAGCAGCCAGCTCCGCAGCGGTGACCACCCGCGCGGGCGACACCTTGAGCGATTCATGCAGTGCGATCTCAGCAGCGCATGACTCTGGCACCAGCGCCAGCTCTGGTCGGGCCAGCAGCCAACGCAGGTATCCGTCGGCGGGGGGCAGCCAGCCACGCGCATCGTGGTCCAGCGTTTGGAAACCACTACGGGGCCAGAAATCGTGAGGTGTCGTCATGAAGAAATGAGAGAGCAGATGCCTTAAGGGGATAGTAGCCGCGGAAGCTTTCGCACGACGATGCTGCACAGCGAGTGCGCACGGGCATCCAAGTGCTTCGCAACATCACCAGTCAAGAAACGCCTGCTGCCGCGCCTTCAAGGACCAGCGCGCAAGCACGTCATGCCGGCTAAGGCCGTAGAGGCTGTCTACCAAGGCAAACTGCATCACCGTCCACGCAACAGGATCAACAACCATGCGGTCGATGCGTTTGTGCTTGTAGTGCAAAGTCATGTGCGGTTGGAAATGGCTGCGGATTTGGGTTTCCGCAAACCCCATGCGGCGCATTGTGTTGCCGAGCGCATGTTGAAACTCTCGCAAGTCACGCGCGGCGCCCGCTTGCGGCGCCAACTCGACGGTACTGATCGGCCCCGCTTCAAAGCCGCCCCGGGACTGCAACACATTGAGGCGAACCCCAAACGGTTCGTAGTCCATGGCGCTACCCGCCGCCAGCGCCAAGTCAATGACCTCTCGAGGGACGCCATTCAGAAAACGCCCCAGGGCGTGCAGGGTGATGTGCAGCCGATCCGAAGACATTGGATCGGCTCCGCCCGGCCAACGGGGCCCTTGGGCGCGCAGAAGTAGTTCCCTAGCCGTCTCCGCAACCAGCGACGGAGGGTAGAGAAAATAATAGAGATCGTGACGCTGGGACATTGCACACAAAGCTCCGGAAGATCCGGCGCATTGTGCAACAATACTGTTTAAATAACCAGTATTTCGGTCAGCGCTTGCTCACTCCCACTCCATCATCAACAGGCCGCCCAAACCCGCATGGTTAAAGGACTTGGCTGTGATCGACATTGCCTTTACCGTCGCGTTTACCGTCAGAAACCCAGAGCCATTGTTGGCGCGGGAGACAAGGCGGTTTGCGGAAATGCGACTCTTTCAATTGCATAGTCAATCGACGCGAATCATACACAGTACCGCAAGCTGCTTCTGCGGCGGACGCGACCGAGCTAGCTGCTTGGCAAGCAGCCCTTCCGCTCTCCGAAGCTCTATCTGACCCTCTCCCTGACACCGTGTTGGATTGAGTCTTGGGGTTACCGCGAAGCGCCTGCCTTGAGGTGGTCGAACAGGTGCCTGCGTGGCAGCGTTGATGCTTACTGCAGGAGATCCATTTCCCCCCCGCGCAAGGGCCGCCCTGCCGCGCCGGGAATGTCCCCCTCCCACATCGCGCAGCGAGAGGGTGTTTTCATCTCAGGAGGGTACGGAGCCGTGCCTGTATGTCTGCAAGCGCCACTGGCGAATTGGTCTCGACCGAGCGCTGGCGCTCCCAGTGCAGCGCCTGGTCCAACGGCAGGGCCGCCTCTTCGTCAAGCAACTGCTTGTAGCGCACCAGATCCTCCGGCCGGGCCTTGAGCATCTGCGTGGCCATGACCTCGGCCGCGTCCATCAGTTGCGCATGCGCCACCACCTGGTTCACGAAGCCCCACTGCATCGCCTCGTGGGCAGAGAAGAAGCGCCCGGTCAATGCCAGTTCCTTGGCCCGGTGCAAGCCCACACGCTGGATGAGGCGGACCGATCCGCCCCAGCCCGGCAGCAGCCCCACCCGCACATGGGTGTCGGCAAAGCGTGCCTGGTCCGACGCGATGACCACGTCGCAGGCCAGCACCACCTCCACCCCGCCGGTCACTGCGGCCCCGTTGACGGCGGCGATTATTGGGCCGCTGAACTGGCGCAGCGCGGCCACCGCATCGTGCACATAGGCAGCGGCCGCCGGCCCCTCTGGAGATTCCCACTCGTCGAGGTCCAGCCCTGCGGTGAACGTATTGCCGCGACCCGTGAGTATCAGCACGTGCACGCCTTCGTCGGCCTCCAGTTGCCGCACCGCCAGCGCCAGTTCCTGGCGCAACTGGATCGACAGGGTGTTCAGGCGCTCGGGCCGGTTCAGTGCAATCGTGGCCCAGCCCTGGTCCGACCGTGTGACCACAATGCAGCCGAACGGCGTGTGTTGCCCAGGAGTTCCGGGTTCCATCTCAACGCCCCAGGAACACGGGCTGGCGCTTTTCCTGCTGGGCGGCGATGCCCTCCTGGGCATCCTCTGTGGACGCCACGCGCGCCAGGGTCAGGGCCTCGTCTTCGAGCAGCGACTCCATCTCGATGGCACTGGCGCGCATGAACAGGCGCTTGATTTCGCCGAAGGCCACGGTGGGCCCGGCGGCCAGTTGGCGGGCCAGCGCCAGCGCCTCGGCCGGCAGGGCGTCATCCGCCACCACCTTGTCCACCAGCCCGGCCTGGTAGGCCTGATCGCTGCCCAGCACCTCGGCCAGCATCACGAAGCGCTTGGCGCGTGCCGCACCCATGCGGGCCGTGAGGGCCACCGTGGTGCCGGAATCGCAGCTGAAGCCGATCTGCGCAAAGGCCGAGCCGATGCGCACAGACTGGCTGGCCACCACCACGTCGGCCCCGGCGAACAGGGCCACCGCCCCGCCCATGGCAAAGCCCTGCACCGCGGCCACCATGGGCACGGGCAGGCGCCAGGCGCGCTGCAGCGCCATGTGAAGATCGGCCGTCCAGTTGCGCACGATGGGTGCCAGCTGGGTGCGCTGGGGATAGAAGGATTTGAGGTCCCCCCCGAAGCTGAAGTTGCGGCCCTCGGCGCGCAGCAGCACGGCCCGCAGTCCCGGCGTTTCCCACAGCTGCAGGAACACGTCCTTCATGGCCCGCACGAAGGCCCCATCGAAGGGATTGCCCCGGTCGGGCTGGGCCAGGGTGACGATGCCCAGGCCGTCTTCAGTGACCTCGAGGCGAACGGCGGCTGCAGTGGAATTCAAGGGAGTCTCCTTTGGGATGGTGGCACAGAGAGTGCGGATGTTGGTATCCTGCAAATATTCTAGTGTGGTATCGTATATTACGCTACCGAATTAAATACCAGCAAGGAGACAGACACATGCTGACCGGGCAGGACGACTTCATCGGGCACCAGCTCCCGACCACCTTTGACCAACTGGACAACAGCGATCCTGCGTGGATGGAGCGCCTGTGGTACACCGGCCATCCCATCGACAGCCTGGACATCATCTTCGACATCGGCCTGGGCTACCACCCCAACCGCAATGTGATGGATGCCTTTGCCGGCCTGGCGGTGCCCGGACGGCAGTGGAACTTTCGCGTGTCGCGGCAGTTGCGCCCCGATCCGCTGACCACCACCGTGGGCCCGCTGCAGATCGTGGTGCTCGAAGGCCTCAAGCGGCACCGGCTGGTGCTGGGGCCCAATGAATCGGGCATCCAGTTCGACATCGAGTTCCATGGCACGCTCAACGCGCACGAGGAGGCGCCCCATGTCCGCCGGCGCGATGGCCGCATCACCGAGAACATGGCGCGGGCCCAGCAGATGGGCCGCTACACGGGCTGGCTGGAGTTCGACGGACGCCGCATCACGCTCGATTCGGACACCTGGTACGGCCAGCGCGACCACTCCTGGGGCGTGCGCGCGGAGATGCGCACCGACGAGACGGCCCCGCCCCTCACCTTCTACCCGCCCTTCCTGTACTCGTGGACCACGGTGCAGTTCAAGGACCGGGGCCTGGTGATCTTCTTCAAGGAGCGCGCGCCAGGCGACAGGATCTACCTCTCCGGCGAAGAGGTCCTGCCCCTGGGCACCCGGGCCAGCAGCCGCAACCAGTTGGCCGACGTGCGCCACGAGTTCGTCTGGAAGAACGACCCGCATGGCCAGTCGCTGGACACGGCGTTGCTGCACCTGACGTTTGCAGACAAGCGCACCAAGACCGTGTCCGTGCGCACCCTGCCCACGCGCTACTTCCTCAAAGGAGGACTCTACGGCGGCCTGGACGGCTGGTTCCACGGCGACTTCAAGGGCAAGTCCTACGCGGAGCATGACACCTGGGATCTGACAGAGCCCGCAGTGCGCGCCAAGGTGCGCACCCTGGCCGACCAGATCATCGAGGTGCGCGACGGCGACGAGGTGGGCTACGGCATCATCGAATACGGCGTGGGCAAGGGCTTTGCCATGTACGAAGAAGTCCAGGCCCACCCGCCCATCTGACCCTGGCCCCTCCCCCGGCAACGCAGCCATCCCGACCCGAAAGCAAGCCCATGAGCATCCGTGTGGAAACCAGCAGCGACGGCGTGTGGACCCTGTTCCTGAGCCGGCCCGAGCGCCTGAACGCGCTGGACGACGCGACCGTGCAGGAGCTGCACCGCACGCTGGGCGAGATGGCGGTGGACCCCGCCTGCCGCGCCCTCATCCTGACGGGCGACGGTCGGGGATTTTGCGCGGGGTTCGACCTTTCGCTGGCCGATGACGCCCCCGGCAGCGAGCTCGGCGAAGCGCAGGCCTGGATGCACCGCCAGGAGCTGTTTGCCGGCGTAGTCCAGCGGCTGCGAGACCTTCGCCAGCCCGTCATCGCGGCCGTCAACGGCCCTGCCAACGGCGCGGGCCTGGGCCTGGCACTGGCGGCGGACATGCGCGTTGCATCGACTGCGGCGAGCTTCAACTCGGCCTTCATCAAGGTGGGCATGTCCAGTTGCGACATCGGCGTGAGCTACCTGCTGCCGCGCTGCGTGGGCACCTCGCACGCCTGGGACATCATGCTCACCGGCCGCATGGTCGATGCCCAGGAGGCCGCACGCATCGGCCTGGTCAGCCGCACCTGCGCGCCCGGGGAACTGCTCGACCAGGCGCGCGAGATCGGCCTGCAGGTCGCGGCCCACGACCACTTTGCGGTCTGGATGACCAAGCGCGGCATGTGGGCCAACCTGGAGGCATCGAGCCTGCAGGCGGCCGTCGAACTGGAAAACCGCACGCAGATCCTGGCCCGCACCACTGGTGTCCTGAGTGCCACGGCCCAGGCCCTCAGGAACCGCAGCAAGGCGCGCTGAGGCCGCCCGGGGCGCACTCAAGGGGAAACCCCAGTGCACACAACATGTACACTAGTGCAAAATATGCACGAGCAACATCTTTGACCTCCATCCCCAGCCATTGAACGGAACCTCCCCATGGTACTGACAGACGACCAACGAGCCCTTCAGGAAACGGCACGCCGCTTTGCCCGCGAGCGCCTGTTGCCCGACTACCAGAAGCGCGAGAAACTGGCCGTGCTGGACCGCGCCCTGATCAAGGAAATGGGCGACCTGGGCCTGCTGGGAGTGGACCTGCCCGAGGAATATGGCGGCCTGGGCGTGGATGGCGTGACCACCGGCCTGATCGCCGAGGAACTGGCCTACGGCGACTTCAACATGAGCGCCGTGCCCGTGGGCATCTCGCTCAACGGCGCCATCCTGGTCCGCCACGCCAGCCAGGAGATCAAGGAGACCTGGGTGCCGCGCATGGTGCGTGGCGAGGCCGTGGTGGCCATCTGCCTGACCGAGCCGCGCGGCGGATCGGACGCCAGCAACCTGCAGCTCAAGGCACGGCGCGATGGCGACCACTATGTGCTCAACGGAGAGAAGACCTCCATCACCTTCGCCGACCGCGCCGATGCCTATGTGGTGTTTGCACGCACCGGCACGGCCGAGGAAGGTGCACGCGGCGTGTCGGCCTTCTTCATACCGGCCAGTACCCCCGGCATCAGCGCGACACACTTCGACGACGTGGGCAGCACCATCATCGGCCGGGGCTCGGTGTTCTTCGACGACGTGCGCGTTCCCGCCAGCCACCGGCTGGGGGACGAGGGCAAGGGCTTCGTGCAGGTGATGCAGGGCTTTGACTACAGCCGGGCGCTGATCGGCCTGCAGTGCTGCGGCGCGGCCCAGGCATCGCTGGACGAAGCGTGGGCGTATACCAAGGAGCGCCAGGCGTTCGGCCGCCCCATCGGGCAATTCCAGGGTGTCACCTTTCCGCTGTCGGAAGGGTCCTCGTGGATCACGGCCATCCGCCAACTGTGCCTGCACACCCTGGCGCTGCGCGATGCGGGCCAGCCCCACATTGCCGAGGCGGCGATGTGCAAGTGGATGGGGCCGCGCTATGCCTTCGACATCATCCACCAGTGCCTGCTGACCTTTGGCCACTACGGCTGGACCAAGGACACCCCGCACCAGCAACGCATGCGCGATGTGATGGGGCTGGAGATCGGCGACGGCACAGCCGGGATCATGAAGCTGATCATTGCGCGCGAACACATCGGCAAGGTTGCCGTCCAGTATTGAACCTGCGCCCCGCACCCACAGACCCCAAGGAAAGCCCATGTCCTACCAATCCGTCTTCCGCCCCGCCCTCTTTGCAGGGCAGGTCGTCATCGTCACCGGGGGCGGCAGCGGCCTGGGGCGCTGCACCGCCCATGAACTGGCGGCGCTGGGTGCGCAGGTGGTGATCGTCGGGCGCGACGACGAAAAGCTGCAGAAGGTGCGCGCCGAGATCCTGGAAGACGGCGGCAAGATCGACACCATGGTCTGCGACATCCGCGAAGAGGCCCAGGTGATCGCCGTCATCGAAGGCACGCTGCAGCGCCATGGCCGCATCGACGGCCTGGTGAACAATGCCGGCGGCCAGTACCGCACGGCGATGAAGACCATCTCCACCAAGGGCTTCGAGGCCGTGGTGCGCAACAACCTCACGGGCGGCTTCATCTTCATGCGAGAGGCCTACAACCGCTGGATGGAACACAACGGCGGCGCCATCGTCAACATCATTGCCGACATCTGGCACGGCTGGCCCGATTTTGCGCACTCGGCCGCGGCACGCGGTGGCATGCTCACGCTGACCGAGACGGCCGCCTGCGAATGGGCATCCTCGGGGGTGCGCGTGAACACGGTGGCTCCTGGCGGCATTGCGTCGAGCGGCTTTGATACCTATGCGCCCGAGGCCAAGCAAAAGATCCTGGAGTTTCCGCCCACTGTGCCGCTGCAGCGCTACGGCACCGAATCGGAGATTGCCGCATCCATCTGCTTTCTGCTGTCGCCGGCAGCGGCCTACATCACCGGCTCGTGCCTGCGCGTGGACGGCGGTGCGCCCAACGCGCGCAGCACCTGGAAGCTCACGCCCGCCCAGAACAACGAGCCATTCAATGGTTTCCACCGCTCGGTGCTGCCCGATCTGCTGCGCCAGCCGCAATGAGGAGGCAGCGCGATGACGGCCATCGCCCTGAAGCAACGCTGGTTTGAGGACTACGCCCCAGGCGAGGTGTTCGAGTTCGGCCAGTACGAGGTCACCGAGCAGGAGATCATCGGCTTCGCCCGCCAGTACGACCCCCAGCCCTTCCATGTGGACCCCGAGGCGGCGAAGGCGTCACCGTACGAAGGTCTGATCGCCAGCGGCTGGATGACGGCAGCCCTGGCCATGCGCATGGTGTGCGAGCACTTCATTCCCCCGCAGTCGTCCATGGGCTCGCCAGGGGTCGATCAGGTGCGCTGGCTGCACCCGGTGCGCCCGGGAGACCGCCTGCGCATGCGGGTCAGCATCCTGGCCGTGCAGCGCTCGCGCAGCAAGCCCGACCGGGGGGTGGTGACCGTGCGACAGGAGGTGATCAACCAGCACCAGCAGACCGTGATGTCGCTCGACGGAAAATCAATGCACCGCGTGCGCCCATGAGGAAGCGCTGCGGATACGCCACGGCCCGGCGCATGGAACGGGCCAGCGTGAATGAACTCTGGCACAAGGAATGTTGGCAGCAATGAACGATCCCCTCCGCAACGATGGCTTGCTGCGCGAGCGCATCACCACCTACCTCGCGCAGCAGACCGGCCAGCCGGTCTCCGTGGGGGAGCTCACACGGTTCGCGGTCGGCTTCTCGTGGAAGACCTACCTCGTTCCGGTGCAGGGCCTGCACGGCCAGGCCGGTGTGCAGCGCCTGATCCTGCGGCTCGGCCCGGACTACGGGCTCTTCGCCCCGTACAGCGCCATGCCCGAGTTCCTGGCCATGCGCTCGCTGGAGGGCAGCACCGTGCCCGTGCCCAAGGCCTATTGGGCGGGCGACGACCGGCAGCACTTCAGCGCACCCTTCCTGTTCAGCGAGTGCATGCAGGGCGATGCCGTCGTGCCCTGGGTTCCGGCCGGCACTCCGCCCCTGGAGGAAGGCTACCGCCGCGCCCTGGGCACGCAGTTCATCGATGCCCTGGCCGCTCTGCACTGCGTGCCGTGGCAGCACCAGCCCATTGCGCAGATGGCCGGCGCCATCACCGTGGAGAATGCCGCCCTGCGCAACGTGGAGTTCTGGGAGCGGCAGATACAGCGCTGGGCCATGCGCCCCTACCCCGCCGCCGACTGGGCGGTGCGCTGGCTCAAGGACCACTGCCCCGTGGCGCCGCGCGTGGCCATCGTGCACGGTGACTACCGCACGGGCAACTTCCTGGAGCAGGATGGCACCATCACCGCCATCCTGGACTGGGAGCTGGTGCACCTGGGTGACCCGCACGAGGACCTGGGCTGGGCCAGCCTGCCGATGTACATGGGCGGCAGCAAATTCATCAGCCGCCTGTGCGAGCCCGAGTGGTTCTATGAGCGCTACCGCGAGAAGGCGGGGTTCCAGGTGTCCATGGAGTCGGTGCGCTACTACCGCGCGTTCTCGCTGCTCAAGCTGGCCGCCACCCACATGGCGGCCGCGCGCTGCTTCGAAGAGGGCCGCTTCAGCGACATGCGCATGCCCGCCATGGGCAGCCAGATCGCCACCTGCCTGCGCCAGCTCGAAAAGACCATTGAGGCCAAGCCATGAACAACTCCTTTCCCCGGCTGATTGATGGCATGTGCGCCACCTTGCGCACCGAGGTGCTCACCCGGCTGGACGATGAGTTCGCGCGTGGGCAAGTCTTCGGCGTCATCAACCTGCTCAACACCCTCAAGGCGCGCGGCGACTGGTCCGTAGGCTTCCTGGCCCAGCAGGTCAGTGCCCAGTGCGAGGCGCTCAACCAGGTGCGCCAGCTGCTGCAGGGCGTGCCGGACTCCCCCGCCCTGCCCGAGCTTCGGGCACCGACTCCCATGTCGGCGCAGGACATGGGCGCCCTGCGCGACGAGCACAACCGCCGCATTGGCGATATGCTGCAGTGGCTGTCCCTGCACCACGCCCAGTTGCCGCCTGAGCTGGCGCAGGCCATCGAAGGCCACCTGCGCCAGAGCATGCGCACCGAGATCGAGATCGAGCTTAGGAACTCGCCCCGCCCGCTGTTCGCCGAAATGTCCAGCGGCCAGGAAAACTGACGAATCCCATTTCAGCCCCATGACCGACACCGCCGACTCCGCCCTGCAACCCCGCACCATGGTCGATGCCGACCACCCCGCCGTCGTGGCGTTTGCCCACGAGGCCGTTGCCGGCGCCCAGGGCGATCGCGAACGCGCCACCCGGCTCTACTACGCTGTGCGCGACGGCTTTCGCTACGACCCCTACCAGGTGGACCTCTCGGAGGCCGGGCTGCGCGCCAGCCGCGTGCTGCAGGACGGCTTTGGCTGGTGCGTGCCCAAGGCCACGCTGCTGGCCGCCGCCTGCCGCGCCGTGGGCATACCGGCCCGGCTGGGCCTGGCCGACGTACGCAACCACCTGTCCACCGAGCGGCTGCGCGCAATGATGGGCACGGACATGTTCTATTGCCACGGCTACACCGCCATCCACCTGGACGGCCACTGGGTGAAGGCCACCCCGGCCTTCAACATCGAGCTGTGCCGCAAGCTGAACCTGCACCCCCTGGAGTTCGATGGGTCTGAGGACTCGATCTACCACCCGTTCGACAAGTCAGGACAGCGGCACATGGAATACGTGGCCCTGCGCGGCGAGTTCGACGACGTGCCCCGGGACATGCTGCTGCAGGTGTTTGCCGAGCACTACCCGCGCCTTGCCGCCCAGGAGGCCGACCCGGCGGGGCAGCCCAGCTGGGACGACGACGTGGCAGCAGAATCGCGCCGGGCACCCTGAACCAGTCAGTCCTGCGCCAGGCCAGAAGAAGAGAAAAAGGGGGACCGCAGCGATGCGGTCCCCCTTTTGCTTGCAGGGCGCCGTGGGAGCGCAGGCCGGGCAAGGGCCTGCGCGCACTCACGCGTAGATGCCGTCGATCACGCCGGCGTATTTCTCGTATATGCTCTTGCGCTTGACCTTCATGGTCGCGGTCACCTCGCCATCGTCGTGGTCCAGTTCCTTGACGAACAGGTGGAACTTGCGCACCTGCTGCACCTGCGGCATGTGGGCATTGGCCTGGTCCACCTCCGTCTGCACCAGGTCGCGCACGGCGGCGTTTTCCACCAGGCTGCGAAAGTTGGTGAAGATCAGGCCCTGTTCGGTCGCCCATTTGCTGACGTTGTCGAAGTCGATCTGTATCAGTGCCGAGACAAAGCGGCGCCGGTCGGCCACCACGATGGACTCCTTGATGTAGGGCGAGAACTTGAGCGCGTTCTCGATCTCCGAGGGCGTGATGTTCTTGCCGCCGGCGGTGATCATGATGTCCTTCTTGCGGTCGATGATGCGCAGCTCGCGGCCGGCCGGGCCATCCTCCCAGCGCGCCACATCGCCGCTGTGCAGCCAGCCGTCGGCATCGATGGCCTCGCGGGTGGCCTCCTCGTTCTTGTAGTAGCCGCGGAACACGCCGTCGCCGCGAATCAGGATTTCGCCGTCCTCGGCCAGCTTGAGCTCCACCCCCGGGTAAGGCGTTCCCACCGTACCCACGGGCGACATGTCGGAGGGCTGCATGGTCGTCGCGCCCGAGGCTTCGGTGAGGCCATAGGCCTCGCGGATGGGCAGGCCCAGCACGCGAAAGAAGCGCAGCATCTCGGGTGCGATGGGCGCACCTGACGATACCGCCACCGAGCAGCGGCGCAGGCCGATGAAGTTCAGCAGCGAGCGCAGCACCAGCACATAGCAGCCGGCCCATACCGTGCGCTCCGCCAGGGACCACTGCGCGCGCGGCTTCTGGGCGAAGGGTTCCACCGCCTTCAGCGCCATCCGGAACGCCCGTTGGCGCAACGGGCCGGCCTCGCGGATCTTGGAATGGATGGACGAGTGGAACTTCTCCCAGATGCGCGGCACCCCGAAGAAGATGCGCGGCGAGAGCTCGCGCAGGTCTTCCTGGATGGTGCGCAGGCTCTCGGCAAAGTTGACCACCGCCCCGGTGGCCACGGGAATGTGGATGGAGAACATCTGCTCGGCCACATGGCACAGCGGCAGGTAGGACACGAGCGAATGCCGGTCGGTACAGCCGAGCACCGAATTGAGCCCCTGGGCGGCGCACCCCAGGCCGCGCCAGGACATCATGGCCGCCTTGGGCTTGCCGGTGGAGCCGGAGGTGAAGACCATGAGCGCAATGTCGTCGAGCGCGGGGCCCCGCAGCTGCTCGGCCGCTACGCTGGGTTGCGCCTGCTCGAAGCCCTGGCCCAGGGCCACGACGTCGGTGAACTCCAGCAGCCCCGTGCGGTCATAGTGCCGCAGGCCCCGGGGGTCGATGATAATGATAGTGCGCAGGTGGGGCAGGTGGTGGCGGATGTCCAGCACCTTGTCCAGTTGCTCCTGGTCTTCCACCACCACGATGGGGGCATCGGACAGCGCCAGCAGGTACTCCACCTCCGCCGCGGGAGAGGTCGGATAGACGCCGGCGGTGACGGCACGCACCATGGCAATGCCCAGCTCGGCGAACACCCATTCCTTGCAGTTCTCGCCCAGGATGGCCACGCACTGGCCGGGTTCCAGCCCCAGTTGCAGCAGCCCCAGGCCGAACCAGCGCGACTGGCGCTCGTACTCGGCCCAGCTGACGGTGCTCCAGACGCCGAACTGCTTCTGGCGCAGCGCGGTCTCGTCCGGGCGCTGGCCGGCCCAGTAGCTCAGTTGCTGGGGCAGGGGAAGAAGCCGCAGGTCGTTGTGAATCGCAGTCATGGTGGTGTGGTGCTCTTGCTCGATCAGGAAAGCCAGCGCTTGCGCCGCTTGTAATGTTTGACATCGCGAAAACTGGTGTGCTCCTTGCCCTCTTCGCCAGCGCCCAGATAAAAGCGCTGCACGTCGGGGTCGCTCACGAGTTTTTCGGTGGGGCCGTTGATCACGATGCGGCCGTTTTCCATGATGTAGCCGTAGTGCGCCACGCGCAGCGCCACATGGGCGTTCTGCTCGACCACCAGGATGGCCACGTTCTGTTCGCGGTTGATGCGCTCGATGATCCCGAAGATGTCCTGCACCACCAGCGGTGCCAGGCCCAACGAGGGCTCGTCGAGCAGGATCAGCCGGGGCCGGCCGATGATGGCCCGGCCGATGGCCAGCATCTGCTGCTCGCCGCCCGACAGGTAGCCGGCCACCTGCTTGCGCCGCTCCAGCAGGCGCGGGAAGTAGGTGAACACCAGCTCGATGTCGAGCACGCCCTGCTCGCGCCCCTTGAGGGCGTTGCCTGCGGCAATCAGGTTCTCCTCGACCGTGAGGTCGGCAAAGATGTGCCGGCCCTCGCGCACGTGGGCCAGGCCCTGGCGGGCCAGGGTATGTGCAGCACGGCCCGCGATGTCCTGCCCGTAAAAGCGGATCTGGCCTGCGGCAAGGGCGCCCTTCTCGTACGGAAGAATCCCCGAAGCCGCCTTCAGCGTGGTGCTCTTGCCCGCCCCGTTGGAGCCGAGGAGGGCCACGATCTTGCCCGCAGGCACCTCGATGGACAGCCCGCGCAGCGCCTGGACGCTGTGGTTGTAGACGACCTCGATGTTCTCGATGGCCAGTGCTGCGTCGCTCATACCTTGATCCAGTTCCCTGCGGGCTCCATGATCTTCTTCTCGGGGTTGTAGCGGATCACCCGCCCGGCAGGCACTTCATGGCGGCTCAGGTCCACGGGCAGGCCGATCAGGCCGCCGGTATCCCAATCCTTGATGGACTCCAGCGCCGCCTTCATGTTGGGCAGGTCCAGGGGCTTCTTCGCGGCGATGCAGCGGTCTGCGATCTCGGCGAACACCATGCCGCTGAACCAGCTGGACAGGTAGAAGGGCGAGATGTGCTTCACATCGGGCCGGTTCTTGGCCAGGTAGTCGCGCACCTCGCGGATCATGGGGGCGGAGACCTCGTCGCCCGTGGCATACAGGCTCACGCCCGTGAGCTGCTCGCCCAGCGCCCCCAGCGCATCGAAGGCCGGCTTGTCCAGGCCCCAGGCGGTGCCGTAGATTTCCACCTTCATGCCGGCCTCCTTCATCTGGCGGGCAAACTCGGGCATGGGGGCGTTGATGTAGCCCTGGAACACCACGATATTGGGCCGGGCGCGGCGCAGCTTGGCCACTTCGGTGGTCACATCGACGCCCGACTGCTTGGTGATCACCTCCGCCACGATGGGCAGGCCCAGCTTGGCGGCGCGCGCCTTGGCCGCAGGGATGCCGTCGATGCCGAACTCGGCCTCGGTGTAGACATAGGCGATGCGCGGCTTCTCAGCGCCTTTCCAGGTGTTGTTGATGTGCTCCATGAGCACCTCGTGCAGGCGTCCGTAGGTGGCGCCCGGCACGAAGTTCTGCGGTGCCGTGCTGGCGTCCGCCGAGACCGAGGCCAGTGAGGTCGAGGAAGTCATGACATGGTTGGACTCCACCGCATCGCGCGTCACGGCCTTCACCAGCGGCGTTCCGTCGCAGTAGAAGAAGCTCGGCTTTTCGGCCGCCATGATCTTCTTGAAGATGGCCACGCCCTGGTCCACCTTGAAACTGCTGTCCTCGGCCACGTAGCGCAGCTTGCGGCCCTGCACGCCCCCCTTGGAGTTCTTCCACTGGATGAAGTCGTTGAGCCCGTTGTGCATGGCCAGGCCCGCGAAGGCGAAGACGCCGGTGATGGGCTGGGCTGCGCCGATCACGACCTCCGATGGCTGAGCCTGGGCCAGGCCATGGCCGACCATGAGGGGGCCGAGGGCGGATGCGCCCAGACCCTGAACTAGCGTGCGCCGACTGATTTTCTTCATGCGTGTCTCCTTGGTTGGGGGGGTGAAATCGGGAAAGGCTTCAGGTCTTAAACGGCCACAGGTGGAAGACCCGCCGGATGCGCCGCCAGATGGCCGTGAGCCCGTGCGGCTCGAAGACCAGGAAGGTGATGATCAGAAGGCCGAAGACCACCTGCCCCATGGGCAGCACCAGGCCGGCCACGTTGGGCAGCCACTGCGCGCTGGTGTTGGCCACCAGCCGCAGCGCCTCGGGCACGAAGGTCATGAAGATCGCACCGAAGATGCTGCCCAGCACACTGCCTAGCCCGCCCACGATGACGGCGGCCAGGTAGAAGATGGAGAGCGTGAGCGCAAAGTAATCGGGGGTGATGGCGCCATAGAAATAGCCCAGCACGCCACCGGCTACGCCTGCATAGAAGGCGCCCAGGGCAAACGCGAGCAGCTTGGTGCGCAGCAGGTTCACGCCCAAGATCTCGGCGGAGATGTCGCGGTCCCGCACGGCCACCAGCGCCCGCCCGATGTAGCTGCGCCCCAGGTTGCGCGCCGCGATGCCCAGGATGACCACCAGCGCAAAGATCAGGTAGAAATTATCCCGGTCGCCGCGCAACACGTAGCCGAACAGCTGGGCCCGGGGAATGCTGGCCCCCTGCACGCCCCCGGTGACCGAGGTCCATTCGCGGAACACGAAGCCCAGGATGAAGTGCGCCGCCAGCGTGGCAATGGCCAGGTAGATGCCCTTGACCCTGAGGCTGGGCAGACCCACGATGACTCCCAGCAGCGCGGCGATGCACCCGGCGATCGGCAGCGTGAGGTAGAACGGCACGCCCATCTTGCCGAAGTAGGCCACCGTGTAGCAGCCCACCCCCAGAAAGGCTCCGTGGCTCAGCGAGATCAGCCCGGCATTGCCGGTGGTGAGGTTCAGCCCCAGGGTGGCGATGACGTGGATGCCGATGATGCAGGCCATGGCCAGCAGGTACTTGCTGCCCCACAGCGGCAGCGTGAACAGCAGCACGGTGAAGGCGAGCATCCACCATTTGGATGCCGGGGAGTTCCACAGCCGCTCTTCGGTGCGGAAGGTTTCATAGAAGACGCCAGTTCTCACGTTACAGCCTCTCAATCGTTCGGGTGCCGAAAATGCCGTAGGGCCGGATGACAAGGATGGCCAGCACCACCAGGTAGGGAACGATGTCGCGGGACTTGCCGCCCAGGTAGCCCGCAGCCAGCGACTCGACGAGGCCCAGGATCAGGCTGGCCACGATGGCGCCCAGGATGCTGTCCATGCCGCCCAAAATGATGGCGGCGAAGACGCTGAGCGCCGCCGACGCGAAGAGCGGGGACAGGCCTGCCGAACTGGAGATCAGCACACCGGCCACCGTGCCCACCGAGCCCGCGAGCATCCAGGTCAGCCGCGCCGCGAAATTGATATTGATGCCCAGGGTGGCCGCCGTCACCGGGTCGCTGGCCGTGGCACGCAGGGCCACGCCGGTCCTGGAGTAGCGAAAGAACAGCAGGAAGCCGGTGATCAGCAGCGCCGCAATCGCAAAATTGCCCAGCACGGCGCCGGGGATCATGATGTCCCCGATCAACAGCGGCGTGCGCGGCAGCAGCGCAGGCGGCTGGTAGGTGTCGCCACCCCAGATGGCCTCGATGCTGCCATGCATGATGCTGGCCATGCCAATGGTGGCCATCATCACCGCCACCGTGGGCTGGCCCGACAGCGGCCTGAGCACCGTGCGCTCCACCAGCATCGCCAGCAGCGAGATCACTGCCAGCGACATGGCGAAAGCCACCCACGGCGGCACCGCAAAGCTGACCGAGGCCGCGTAGTACAGGTAGGCCCCGAGCATCATGACCTCGCCCACGGCGAAGTTCACCACCCCGGTGCTCTTGTAGACCAGCACGAAGCTCAGGGCGATCAGGGCGATCACGCCACCGCCGAGCAGGCCCAGCACGCTGTATTCAAGGAACTCGATCATTGCGTCACACTTTCTGCGCCAAGGTAGGCTTCGATGACCTGGGGATGGGCGCGGACCTCGGCCGGGGTGCCGGCTGCGATCACCTGCCCGAAATTGAGCACCACCACATGGCTGGAGATGTCCATCACCATGCCCATGTCGTGCTCGACCAGCAGCACCGTCACGCCCCACTCCTCCTGCACGTCGAGGATGAAGCGGGCCATGTCCTCGGTCTCCTCCCGGTTCATGCCCGCCACCGGCTCATCGAGCAGCAGCACGCGCGGGCGCATGGCCAGGGCGCGCGCCAGCTCCACGCGCTTTTGCAGGCCATAGGGCAGCACATCGACGGTGGCGTGGCGGATGTGGTCGATCTGCAGGAAGTCGATGACCTTGCGCTCCACCTCTTCGCGCAGGGCCAGCTCTTCCTCGCGTGCCGACCGCGAGAACGCCAGCGCCGGCAGCACGCCCGCCCGCATGTGGTGGTGGCCGCCGAGCTTGATGTTCTCCAGCACCGAAAGGCCATGGAACAGCGCAATGTTCTGGAAGGTGCGCGCCAAGCCTCGGCGGGCACGGGCGCTGACCGGCACGCGGGTGATGTCCTCGTCGCCCAGGCGCACCGCACCGGCGGCAGGCCGGTAAAAGCCCGAAATGGTGTTGAACACGCTGGTCTTGCCAGCCCCGTTGGGGCCGATCACCGCCGTGATCTCCCCGGCGCGGGCCGAGAACGAGACGTTCTTCAGGGCATGGATGCCGCCAAACCGCAGGTCCACCCCCTCCACCGACAAGGGGAGCCCTGGCGAAGAGGCAGGCCTTGCCTTGCTCTGTGATGGCGAAATGGACGACGGCATTGCGAAAGACCCTTGCGAGTTCAAATAGGCCATGGGGAATTGGAGGTAAAAACTGAGCACCAACAAAATACACTACACATCGGTACAGTAGCGTACGATTTGAGCGAGATCATCGGGAGATACCCTTACCGGGGCCCCGGGGGGCGCAAGGCCGCCCCCGGGAGAAACTCAGGCCAGGCTTGTCGCGTAGGCGCGCGCCAGTTCCTTGAGCTTGAACTTCTGGATCTTTCCGGAGGGCGTGGCTGGCAGTTGCTCCAGCACCGAGAGCTGCTCGGGCCAGTACTGCTTGGCCACCCGGGCGGCCTCCATGTGCGCCTGCACATCCTGCAGGCTCAACTGCCTGCCAGGGCGCACCACCACGAAGGCGCAGGCGCGCTCGCCCAGCCGGTCGTCGGGGTAGCCCACGATGGCCGCCACCATCACCGCGGGATGCTGCGACAGGATGGCCTCGATCTCCACCACAGGCACGTTCTCGCCGCCGCGTATCAACACGTCCTTGGTGCGCCCGCTGATGCGGATATAGCCTTCGGCGTCGCGGTAGGCCAGGTCGCCCGAGTCGAACCAGCCCTCGTCGTCAAAGGTGCGGATGTCGGGCCGCTGGTAGTAGCCCAGCAGCATCTGCGCGCCACGCACCAGGAGGCGCCCGGACACCATCGGCGCCACCTCGCGCCCTTCGTCATCGGCGATCCGGGTCTCCATGCCCTCCAGGGGCCGGCCGTCGGTGGTGGCGGATTTCTCGGCCGCGCGCTGCGGCTCGGTCAGCGTGCCCGAAAGCACCTCCGTCATGCCCCAGAGCGAACAGACATGGATGCCCATGGTGTCACGGGCGCGCTCTACCAGCACGGGCGGGATCGGCGCCCCGCCGCACAGGAACGAGCGCAGCTCGTTGGGCGCAGGCTGGCCGGAGGCCACGACCTCGCTGATGTCGTTGAGGAACGGGGTGGAGCCGGCGAAATAGGTGGTGCCTTCTTCCACCATGATGGCCAGGCCCTTCCTGGCCTCCCAGAAGTCCTGCAGCACCACGGTGCCGCCATTGCGCAGGCCGATCAGCACCACGGCCACGTAACCCGTCATGTGGCCTACGGGCGTGGAGGCCTGGTACACATCCGACCGCGTGAGGCCGAAGCGCCCGCTGAGCGCGTTCATGCAGGCGACCAGGGTATTGCTGCTGTGCATCACGCCCTTGGGCGAGCCGGTGGTGCCCGAGGTGAACATCAGCACCGCCAGGTCGTCGGGCGCAAGCGGTGTCGCGCCCTCGGGCACCTCGATGCCCTCGGTCTGCGGGCCGGCCTGCATCAGCGCCTCGAAGCCGTCATCAGCGCCGCCATCGACCACCACCACCTGCTGCAAGTCGGGCAGCGAGGCCTTGAGCCCTCGGGCCATGGTGGCAAAGTCGAAGCCCCGGTAGGCCTTGGGGACGATGAACACCTTGGTGTGCGCAAAACCCAGCATGTAGGTGAGCTCACGCTCGCGGAAGATGTGCATCAGCGGGTTCATCACCGCGCCGATGCGGCCGCAGGCCAGCGTGGTGACCACGAACTCCCACCAGTTGGGCATCTGCACAGAGACGACGTCGCCGTGGCGCACGCCCATGCGGTGCAGCGCCATGGCCGCGCGGTTGACGCGATCGGCCAGTTGCCGAAAGCTCAGGCGCACCGGGGTGTCGCGATCGACCCGGTAGGCCACGATGGCGTCCTTGTCCGGTGTGGCCGCCACCGCCTCGGCAAGGAAGGCATCCATGGTCTTGTCGACCCAAAAACCTGCGGCGCGCATGGCATGGCCACGGCGTGCCAGATCTGCATCTGCACGGCTCATTGCTTGTCTCCTGATTGTTCCAGGACCCGGCGCTGTAATGTCTGTGTTGTGGCGCGCCGGGCCTGTCGCCCTTTGTCAGAGCTCGTTGGTACTGAGGTATTCCAGAAGGTTGTGCTTCATGGATTTGAGGGTGATGGCCGAGCTCTCCAGGGAGGTTTCGGGAATGCCACGCAGAATGGTTTCATTCATCTGGTGGCTGACCTTGCGCATCTTGTTGATGAGCAGCTTGCTCTGCGGCTCCAGGAACACGCGGTTGACGCGACGGTCACTGGCGTCCGCCTCGCGGCGCACCAGGGCCGACTTCTCCAGCCGGTCGATCAGCCCGCCAATGGCCACCTTGCCCAGGTCCAGCTCTTCGGCCAGCTGCGACTGGGTCATGCCGTCCTCGCGGGACAGGTAGGCCAGCACCCACCACTGGGAACGCGTGACGTTCAGGGGTTTGAGGCAGCGGTCGAAAGCGCTGCGGCGCAGGCGGGAGACATCGTGGATAAGGAAACCGAGCTGGAGTTCCCAGTCGACGGCGGTGGCGGCAGTAGGCATAGATTCGTTCGCGCTGAAATGGGGGGCTCAGCTATATAGTAAGCAAGCGAACATTCTAGACCTTAGAGCGTGTTCGTGCGCTCACACCGGATCCCAGGTAAAGACATCGCCGGAGCGGTCCAGCGGGAAAAAGTCCGCGCTGAGCATGGGCAGCGCCGTATCGAGCACGCTTTGCGGTGTCCAGCCCTCGCTGCGGTGGGCGCTGCGGATGGGGCGCGGCTGGCTGAACAGGTAGATCTCGTTGTTGCGCACGCCGAAAACCTGCCCGCTCACTTCCCTGGCTCCGTCCGCGCACAGCGCCACCACGAAAGGTGCCACCTTGTCGGGATCGAGCTTCCTGAGCCCCTCGACGCGCTTCATCTGCTCGGGCGTCTCGGCCGGAATCGAGTCGATCATGCGCGTCCAGGCAAAGGGCGCCACCGCATTCGAGCGCACGCCGAACTTGCGCATGTCCAGCGCAATGGATTTGGACAGCGCCATCACGCCCAGCTTGGCCGCGCTGTAGTTGGCCTGGCCCAGGTTGCCGATCAATGCGGAGGTGGAGGTCATGTGCACCATGGCTCCCGATCCCTGCTCCTTGAAGAACGGCGCCGCGGCCCGGCTCACGTTGAACGAGCCCTTCAGGTGCACGGCCAGCACCTCGTCGAACTCCAGCTCCGACATGCGGTGGAACATCGCGTCGCGCAGGATGCCGGCGTTGTTGACCACGATGTCGATGCGCCCGAAGGCCTCCACCGCCGAGCGCACCATCTGGTGGGCAGCACCCCAGTCGGCCACCGAGCCACCGTCCACGATGGCCTCGCCACCCATGGCGCGGATCAGCGCGACCACCTCGGCGGCCGGCTGCTCGGTGCCCAGCGTGCCATCCAGGGTCGCCCCCAGGTCGTTGACCACCACCTTGGCACCCGCCTGCGCCATGGCCAGGGCAATGCCCCGCCCTACCCCGCGGCCGCCGCCGGTGACCAGGGCCACCTTGCCTTCCAGCAATCTCGTCGTCATGTCTGCCTCCCTGAATGAATCTTGGGGTCCGGCGGCGTCAGAACGCCACCTGGTACTGGCCCTTGAGCTGCAGGATCTCGCGCGCCTCAGCGGGGGTCGCCACTTCCAGCCCCAGGCCTTCGAGGATGTCGCGCACCTTGCGCACCTGCTCGGCGTTGGTCTTGGCCAACTGGCCCTTGGCGATCCACAGGCTGTCCTCCAGGCCCACGCGCACATTGCCGCCCATGGATGCGGCCATGGCCGCGATCTTCATCTGGCTGGCGCCCGCGCCCAGCACGGACCAGCGGTAGCTGTCGCCAAAGAGGCGGTCGGCCGTGCGCTTCATGTGCATCACGTCATCGGGGTGGCTGCCGATGCCGCCCAGGATGCCGAACACCGTCTGGATGAAGAGCGGCGCCTTGACCAGGCCGCGCTCCACGAAGTGAGCCAGGTTGTATAGGTGCGAGGTGTCGTAGCACTCGAACTCGTAGCGCGTGCCGTTCACCGACAGCTCGGTGAGCACCGTCTCCAGGTCGCCATAGGTGTTGCGAAAGATCAGGTCCTTGCTGCCCTCCAGGTAGGGCCGCTCCCAGTCGAACTTGAAGTCCTGGTAGCGCTTGAGCATGGGGAACAGGCCGAAGTTCATGGTGCCCATGTTCATGGACGCCACCTCGGGCTTGAGCACCTTGGCGGGCATCATGCGCTCCTGCACCGTCATGTAGGGCGAGCCCCCGGTGGTCAGGTTGATGACCGCATCACAGCCCGCCTTGATCTTCTCCAGGAAGGGTACGAAGGCCTCGGGCCGCTGGTCGGGTTTGCCGGTCACCGGATCGCGTGCATGCAGGTGGATGATGGCCGCCCCGGCGTCGCAGGCCGCCATGGACGACTCCGCGATCTCGTCGGCCGTGATGGGCAGATGGGGCGACATCGAGGGCGTGTGGATCGCCCCCGTCACGGCGCAGCTGATGATGACTTTCTTTTGCTGGAACATGCCTTGTCTCCGTTGGGTGAAGGAAGTGGACAGGGTGGTCCCTGCTCTGCCAATGCCTGGGGTAAACCCCCAATCGAAAGGCCTCCGCAGGCTTTTGATTTTGTAGTGCACTAGTGTATCATTCATTTCATCACAGTCTGCACATGGTACTAACCCGAAAACGCAATGGCACTGCAAAAACCGCACGGCCTGCTGGCCACCAGTCGATATGTTCCGCGCCTGCGCCTGGAGCGCAGCGAGATCTATGCGCAGCACCGCTGGATGGCCCCCGGCCTGCGCTCCCTGGCCAAGGGGCAGCGCGCCATGGCGAACTGGGATGAGGACGCGGTCACCATGGCGGTCGAGGCCTGCCGCCCCCTGCTATCCAGCCTGGGCAACCAGCCGGTATCGGCGCTGACGCTGGCCTCCACCTCGCTGCCCTTTGCCGAACGCATCAACGCCGGCATCGTGGCCGCAGCCCTGGGCCTGCACACCACGACCGCCGTGCGGGACGTGGCGTCAAGCGCCAGGGCCGCCACCACCGAGCTGATCCGCGCGCTGCAGCAGACCGATGCAGCGGCCCCCGCCCAGCTCATCGTCGCGGCCGAGCGCCGCACGGCCAAGCCCGCCAGCACGCTGGAGATGATCCAGGGCGACGGCGGCGCCGCCGCCGTGGTGGGCAACGGGCCGGCCATTGCCACGCTGCTAGGCACGCACAGCGAATACGCCGACTTCGTGGACCGTTTCCGCGAGACCGGCCAGGCCTACGACTACGGCTGGGAAGAGCGCTGGACGCGCGAGGAGGGCTACCTCAAGATCGGCCTGAACGCCATCCAGGCCTGCCTGGCCCAGCACCAGGTGCAGGCGGCGGACGTGGACCACTTCGTGATGCCGGCTACGCTGCCCAAGGTCAATGAGATGGTGGCCAAGCGGCTGGGCATTGCGGCCACTGCGGTGGAACCCACGCTGGCCGACACGGTGGGCGACATCGGCAGCGCACAGCCGCTGGCCATGCTGGACGCCGCCCTGCGGCGCGCCCGCCCCGGGGCTCTCATCCTGCTCACGGCCTTTGGCAACGGCTGCGACGTGCTGCTGCTGCGCCGCACCGAGATCCCCTGCCCCGGCCAGGAGCCCGAGCCCGGCAAGAGCGAGACCAGCTACCTCAAGTACCTGGCCTTCAACGGACAGCTGGAGCTGGAATGGGGCATGCGCGCCGAGATGGACAACAAGACCGCGCTCACGGCTGCCTGGCGCGACCATGCGCGCATCGCCCATTTCGAGGGCGGCCAGTGCGGGCAGTGCGGCACCATCCAGTTCCCCGGCAGCCGCGTCTGCGTGAACCCCGATTGCCATGCGCAGGACACGCAAAGCCCCATCAGCCTGGCCGATGCGCCCGCCCATGTGCTCTCGCACACCAGCGACTTCCTGGCCTACACGCCGCACCCGCCCTTCCAGTTCGGGCACATCGACTTCGATGCGGGCGGACGCGTGCTGATGGAGTTCACCGACACCGACCAAGACGAACTGCAGCCCGGGCTGGCCGTGCGCATGGTCTACCGCGTCAAGGAATACGACGCCAGGCGCGGCTTTCGCCGCTACTTCTGGAAGGCAACCCCCGTGCGTTCCACCTCATCCTGACAAGGAGCTTCAATTGGCCACCGGAATCCGCGACAAGGTCGCAATCTTGAGCATGGGCTGCTCCCGCTTTGGCGAGCGCTGGGACAGCAGCCCCGAGGACCTGATGCTGGAGGCCTTCAACGAGGCCCTGGCCGAAGCAGGCATCACCACCGCGCAGATCGGCGCCGCCTGGCTGGGCGTGTGCCTGGAGGAGAACAACGTCGGCAAGACCGCCGTGCCGCTGGCGCAGGCCCTGCGCCTGCCCGGCATTGCAGCCACCCGCGTGGAAAACGCCTGCGCCACAGGCAGCGAGGCCCTACGCGGCGCCGCCTACGCCGTGGCCTCGGGTGCCTACGACTTCGTGCTCGCCCTGGGCGTGGAAAAACTCAAGGACACGGGCTACGGCGGCCTGCCGGTGCGCACGCGCGGCGTCAACAACGACCTGTGGCTGCCCAACAGCACGGCGCCAGGGGCCTTTGCGCAGCTGGCATCGGCCTATGCGGCCAAGCATGGCATCGACAAGGTCGACCTCAAGCGGGCCATGGCCCATGTCTCGGTGAAGAGCCACGACAACGGCGCGCTCAACCCCAAGGCGCACCTGCGCAACCGCATCACCGAAGAGGACGTGCTCAAGGCGCCCACCATCGCAGCCCCCCTGGGCCTGTTCGATTGCTGCGGCGTGAGCGACGGCGCGGCCTGCGCCATCCTGACCACCCCGGAGCTTGCCCGGGCGCTGCACCCTGGTGCCGAGATCGTCACCATCAAGGCGCTGGACCTGTCGGTTAGCAACGGCGAAGAGGCCTCGTTCACGCGCTGGGACGGCGCCAGCATCGCCACCGCACGCCGTGCGGCGGCCAGTGCCTATGCCAGTGCGGGCGTGACCGACCCGCGCAGCCAGATCCACATGGCCGAGGTGCATGACTGCTTCTCGATCACCGAGGCCGTGCTGATGGAGGACCTGGGCTTCAGTGAACCCGGGCGCACGGTGCACGACATCCTGGACGGCGTCTTCGACCGCCAGGGCAAGCTCCCGGTGCAGCCCGACGGCGGCCTCAAGTGCTTTGGCCACCCGGTGGGGGCCTCGGGCCTGCGCATGGTGTATGAGATCTACCAGCAACTGCTGGGCCGTGCTGGCGAGCGCCAGTTGGCCCGCGTGGACCTGGGGCTGGCACAGAACCTGGGCGGGCACCCGCACCAGAATGTGTGCTCGGTCTCCATCGTGGGACGCCTGGGCGCCTGACTCCAGCGCCCCATTTTCGATTGATTGATTGACTGACAACGTTTTTCCAAGGAGATTGTTCATGCGAGGACTCAAGGGCAAGACTGCCATCGTGACCGGGGCCGGCAGCGGCATTGGCAAGGCCATCGCGCTGCGCTTGGCATCCGAGGGGGTGACCGTGGGCGTTTTCGACATCCGCCCCGAAGGCGCGGCCGAAACCGTGGCCGCCGTGGAAGCGGTGGGCGGCAAGGCACTGGGCGTGACCTGCGACATCACCGACTACCAGGCCTGCGTGCAGGCCGTGGCCCAGTTCGAGAGCGATGCCGGCGCGGGCACCGACATCCTGGTCAACAACGCCGGCTGGGACACGCCCATGCCCTTTCTCAAAACCGACGAGGCCTTTTGGAAGAAGGTGGTGGCCATCAACTACTTCGGCCCCCTGCACATGACCCACGCGGTGGGCCAGGGCATGTCGGCGCGCAAGGCCGGCCGCATCGTCAACATCGCATCGGACGCCGGGCGCGTGGGCTCCTCGGGCGAGGTCGTGTACTCCGGCTGCAAGGGCGCCACCATTGCCTTCGGCAAGGCGCTGGCGCGCGAGGTGGCACGCAGCAACATCACCATCAACACCGTGTGCCCGGGCCCCACCGACACCCCCGCGATGGACGCCTTCGTGGGCTCCGGCGAGCAGGGCCAGAAGATCCGCGACGCCATGGTGCGCGGCGTGCCCCTGGGCCGCATCGGCGTGCCCGACGACTACCCGGGCCTGGTGGCCTTCCTGGCCAGCGACGATGCGGCCTTCATGACCGGCCAGACCATCAGTGTCTCGGGCGGCCTGTCCATGCACGGCTGAGCGAGCCACTTCCCTTTTCATCCCCTGCCAACCATTCGAGAGACAACGCCATGTCAGACTACAAAGACATCACCTACGAAGTGGGCGAGAACGCCGTCCGCATCACCATCAACCGCCCCGAGGTGTTCAACGCCTTTCGCTCCCAGACCATCGAAGAGCTGATCCTGGCATTCCGCCGCGCCGACGAAGAGCGCACGGTCAACACCGTGGTCTTCACTGGCGCGGGCGACAAAGCCTTCTGCACCGGCGGCGACCAGAAGGTGCACCTGTCCGAAGATGGCCTGTATGGCCCGCGCGGCATGGTCGGCCTGCCCATCGAAGAGCTGCAAAGCGCCATCCGCGACTGCCGCAAGGTGGTGATCGCCCGCGTGCAGGGCTTTGCCATCGGTGGCGGCAATGTGTTTGCCACCATCTGCGACCTGACCATCGCCTCGGAGAAGGCCCAGTTCGGCCAGGTGGGCCCCAAGGTCGGCTCGGTGGACCCGGGTTTCGGCACCGCCTACCTGGCGCGCATCATTGGCGAAAAGCGGGCGCGTGAGGTGTGGTTCCTGTGCCGCCGCATTCCCGCACAGCAAGCCTATGAATGGGGCCTGGTCAACAAGGTCGTGGCGCACGATCAGCTCGACGCCGAGTGCGAGGCCTGGGCCGCCGAAATCAACGCCATGAGCCCGACCGCCATCGCCATCGCCAAGCGCTCCTTCAATGCAGACAGCGAAAACATCCGGGGCATCAGCTTCATGGGCGTGGCCGCCGTCAAGGGCTACTACCAGTCCGAAGAATCGAAGGAAGGCGTGCGTGCATTCAACGAAAAGCGCAAGCCCGACTTCAAGAAGTTCGCCGGCTGAAGCGCTGCACCCGGCACCAGTACCCCTTGATTGCCCCTTGAGGAGATGCACTTGCAGGACTTGATCACCACCACGCTCGACAGCGATGGCCTGTTGCTGGCCACGATCGACATGCAGGACCGGACGATGAACGTGTTCTCGTTCGACCTGATGGATACCCTGGACCATCTGATGGACCGCGTGGAGGGCGATGGCGCGGTGCGCTGCGTGGTCGTCACGTCCGGCAAGCCAAGCGGCTTTCTCGCGGGCGCCGACCTCACCATGGTGCGCGGCTTCTGCTCCGAGGCCCGCACCGCCAGCCCCGAGCGCATGTTCGAGACCTGCGGCCGCCTGGGCCGCCAGTTCGTGCGGCTCGAAGCCTCGGCCAAGCCCTGGGTGGCCGCCGTCAACGGCCTCGCACTGGGCGGCGGGCTGGAGCTGGCGATGGCCTGCCGCGCGCGCATCACCACCGACGACCGCCGCATCCAGCTGGGCCTGCCCGAGATCCGCTGGGGCCTGCTGCCCGGTGCGGGCGGCACGCAGCGCCTGCCGCGGCTGGTAGGGTTCGACCGCGGTATCGAGCTGCTGCTCACGGGGCGCTCGCTGTCGGCGGCCGAGGCCGTCGACCATGGGCTGTTCAGCCAGGCCGTGGCGCCCGAGCGGCTGCTGGACGAGGCGCGTGCGCTCGCCCGCGCGCTGGCGGGCACGCCCTACCGGGCAGCCGACAAATTCGCCTTCCTGGCGCAGGACGACGTGCCGGCCCACAGCGACGAGACCGCGCTGGGCATCGCGGCGCGCTTTGGCGTGGGCGCCGATGACTTCCAGCGCTACCCGGCCTACAGCGCCATCATCGACAGCGTGCTCAAGGGCGCGCGCCTGCCGTTGGCCGAGGCCAATGCGGTGGAGATGAACCAGTTCCTGCGGCTCATGTTCAGCCCGGTGGCGGGCCGCATGGTGCGCACGCTTTTCCTGGGCCGCCTGCGCGCCGAGCGCGAGTTGCGGCCAGAAGGCGTCACGATCACCGCCCTGCGCATGGGCCCCGTCAGCGCCGCGCGCCAGGACTGGGCCCAAGCCTTTTCCAAACTGCGCATGGACAAGGTGGAAGACCCGGCGCTGCCGGCCGACACCATCGAGATGGTCGATGCCCATGGCGCCACCCACCGCGCGCAATTGCGTGTGCTGGACGAAGCAGCCGTCACCGCCCCTGCAGGCGATGTGGCCGGCGTGCTCGCCCCCGCAGGCCCTTACGGCCGCGTGCTCGAGATCGTCGGGCCAGCCACGCCCGCGTCCCGGGCGCTCGCGGCCCTGGGTGCACTGATGTGGGTGCTGCCCTGGCCCTCCCGGGGGCACACCAGCCTGCTGCAGAGCCTGCAGGGCCAGCCCCTGGCAGCACAGGCCGCGACGGCCGTGGTCTGGGCCGCACGGCCCGGGGCCGGCGACCCGGTGTTCCTGGACGTGGCGGTGTGCCTAGCAGGTCTGGCACCGGGCTGGACAGGCGGGCCCCTGTCCTGGCTGTGGGACGAGCGCGCGCACTACGAGCCCAACCTGGACAGCAGCACGCGCGCATCGTGGACCACCCTGGCACCCGTGCTGGAGCAGGCCTGCGCATGATCGACCGGCGCCATATCGGCTACCGCACCGAGCCCACGGTGGTCACCGTGGACCGCTGGCGCGTGAAGCTGTTCTGCCAGGCCATCGGCGAGGCCGACCCCATTCACTGGGACACTCCCACGGCCCAGGTCGCCGGCCACCGCGACTGCCCCCTGCCCCCCACCTTCCTGAAGGCGGTGGAAGGCGAGCACGCCAGCAGCGCAGCGCTGCTCGGCAGCCTCGGCGTTCCGGTGCGCAGCGTGCTGCATGCCGAGCAGGCCTTTGACCACCTGGCCCCGGTGTGCGTGGGCGATGCCGTCACCGTGCACCGCCAGATCGTGGACATCCACGACAAGAAAGAGGGTGCGCTGACCTTCATCGTGGTGGACACCCACTACGCGGTGGCCACGCTGCCCGTGGCCCGCAGCCGCCAGACTATCCTGGTGCGCAACCCACTGGAGGCCTGATGCCCCTGCCTGCCCATTCCCCCCCGGCCACGCTGGCGCTCGACGCCGGCCCCGTGAGCGCCGTGGACCTCGCGCTGTTCGCCGCCGCATCGGGCGACCACAACCCATTGCACCTCGATGCCGAGGTGGCGCGCTCCGTCGGCTTCGATCGCCCGGTCGTGCACGGCATGCTGACCATGGCCCATGCGGGACGGCTGTTCACCCAGCATTTCGGTGCGGGCTCGGTTCTGCGCCTGCAGACGCGCTTCACCGGCTCGGCCGGCAAGGGCGACACGCTGCACCTGCAGGCGACCTTGCAAGAGGTGTGTGCCGACCACCTGCGCTACAGCATCCAGGGCTCGGGCCGCGACGGCGCCAGCCTTGTCACCGGCGAGGCGCATGTGCGGCGCCCCGCGCAGGGCTGAACCATGGTGGCACTGACGGATGGCTTTGCGCCCGGCATGCGCGTATTCACGCCCACGCTGAGCAATGAATCGGCGCTGTTCTCGCAGCAGTTGCGCGACGCCCCCGAGCGCGCCCGGGGCGTGGAGTTCTGCGGCATCCAGTTTCCGGGCATCGATACCTTCGACTACCTCGCCCTGCACCCCGAGGCACGCCAGACCACCTGCTTCATGGGTGCCGGGGTGCGCGCCGCAATGGCACAGGGCCGCGCCTCGCTGCTCGCGCTGGACTACCAGGGCATGGCGAGGGTGCTGCAGGCGCAGCCCGGCATGGATGTGGCGATGGCCCAGCTGTCGGCGCCCGATGCGGGCGGCTGGTGCGCGCCGGGCCTGTCGTGCGACTTCCTGCCCCTGGTCTGGCGCCAGGCGCGGCGCCGCGTGGCACACATCAACCCGCTGCTGCCGCGCCTTGCCAGCAGCTTTCGGGTGCATGTGTCCGAGCTCGATGCCCAGGTGGTGTCCGAGCAGCCGCTGCTCGACTTCCACGACCCACAGGCCGGGGACGTGGAGCGGCGCGTGGGCGCGCACGTGGCGAACCTGGTGCGCGATGGCGATACGCTGCAGTTCGGCATTGGCTCGGTGCCCCTGGCGCTGGCGGGTGCGCTCACCGGGCACCGCGGGCTGCGCTTTCATGGGGGGCTGGTGTCCCCGGCCCTGCAGACCCTGTGGGAGGCGGGCGCCATGGACCGCGACGCGCGCATCACCACCGGCGTGGTGCTGGGCGACCAGCGGTTTCGCGACTTCGTGGCGCAACTGCCCCATCTGTGGCTGGCCCCGGTGACCGAGACGCACCGACTGGCCACCCTGGCGGCCATTCCCCGCCTCAAGGCCATCAACAGTGCGGTGGAGGTGGACCTGTTCGGCCAGGTCAACGCCGAGCGCGCCAACGGCGCCCTGCAGGCCGGTGCCGGCGGCCTGCCGGCCTTTGCGCAGGGCGCCCTGGCATCCGACGGCGGCCGCCTCATGGTCTGCCTGCCATCCACCGCCCGCAAGGGCAGCGTCTCGCGCATCGTACCGTCACTGGGTACAGGCGCCGTCTGCACCTTGCCGCGCTACCTGGCCGACACCGTGGTCACCGAGCACGGCGCTGCCGAGATCAAAGACCTGGCACTGGACCAGCGTGCCCACGCACTCATCGCCATTGCCGCACCGGAACACCGCGACGCCCTGGCACAGGCCTGGGCCGGCATGCGCAGCGCCCTATGAACAACGACACCTCCGCACAGAACGCCATCCCTGAAGGCTTTCACCCCGCGCCCATCGGCGGCACCTTTGCCACGCAGAACGGCCCGCTCTATGCTCGCTGGCACGACGACCGGCTGCTGCTGGGCTTTCGCGTCGCGCAGCAGCACGCCAACCCTGGCCAGCACTGCCACGGCGGCATGCTGGCCACGTTTGCCGATGTGCTGATCTCCACCGCAGCCCAGTACCAGGCCGATATCCCCCGGCACTTCCTGCCCACCATCAGCCTGCAGCTGGATTTCATGGCAGGTGCGCCCGTGGGCAGCTGGGTGGAGGGCCGCGCGGACATCCTCAAGGTCACACGCAACCTCATCTTCTCGCAGGGCCTGGTCAGCGCCGACGGCATGCCGGTGGTGCGCGCCAGCGGCGTGTTCAAGGGCGGGCCCCTGCTGCCCGAGTCCTCGTCCGATGCCTTCATGGACCTGCCCGGCCTGCCCGCCAGGCTGCGCTCGGGCGCCACGCCCCATTGACTATTCGGCGGCAATGCGGACCAGGCGCTTGCCCTGGTTCTCGCCGCGGTACAGGCCGGCGATGGCGCCGGGCGCCTGCTCGATGCCCTCCAGGATGTCCTCCACGTAGCGCAGCTCGCCCGCGCGTATCCACTGCGCCAGGTCCTTGCGCGCCACCGGGTAGTGGCCAGGGTGGTCGAAGATCACGAAGCCTTGCATGCTGGCGCGCTTGACCAGCAGGTGGCGCTCCACGCGTGGGCCGCTGGGCGCGGGGTCCCAGCTGGCCACCGAGGCCGTGCCGCAGATGATGACCCGGGCACCGGGCCGCAAGTGCTTCATCACCTCGTCGCTGATAGCGCCGGCCGTGTTGTCGTAATAGATGTCCACGCCCTGCGGGCAGGCAGCAGCGAGCTGCTGCGCGAAGTCGGCTGTCTTGTAGTCCACCGCAGCGCCATAGCCAAAGGTCTCCAGGCACTGCGCCACCTTGGCCGGGCCACCGGTGATGCCCACCGTATGGCAGCCCCGGATCCGCGCAATCTGCCCCACGCAGGACCCGACCGAGCCAGCCGCCGTGGAGACCACGACCGTCTCGCCCGGCTTGGGCCGTCCCAGTTCCAGCAGGCCGTAGTGGGCCGTCACGCCGTTGATGCCCATCACACCCAGCGCGGTGGACAGCGGCAGGTCGGTCGCCTCGATGGTGTGCTGGATGGCCGATGCATCCACCACCGCGTAGTCCTGCCAGCCGAACATGCCGGTCACCAGCGTGCCCACCGGGAACTGCGGGTGGCTGGACACATCGATGCGCCCGGCGGTGAACGAGCGCATCACCGATCCCAGCGCCACGGGCTCTGCGTAGTTGGCCACGGCACTCACCCAGCCGCGCATCGCGGGCTCCACCGACAGGTAGAGGTTGCGCACCCGCACCTGCCCGGGACCAGGCCTGGCGGCGCGCTCCTGCGCGATCTCGAAATCGGTGGCTTCAGGAATGCCGGCAGGCCGGCGAACCAGCCGCACCTGGCGATTCAGGGGGTGTTCCATGCTTGTCTCCACTAATGGTTATTACCGATCTGAAATTCTATCACTGTGGTAAAGTACACATGCGTACAATGCATACGCTTATCCTTTTTGACATCCCGAAAGAGAACGAACATGGCTGGCTTGTGGTTTGACGAATTCAAGGTGGGACAGGAGTTCCAGCATGAGATCCGGCGCACGGTGACCGAGTCCGACAACATGTGGTTCAGCAACGCCACCTGCAACCCGGCGGCGATCCACATCGATGCCGATTACTGCAAGGGCACGGAGTTCGGCCAGCCGCTCATGAACAGCATCTTCACCCTGGGCCTGGTCATCGGCCTGTCGGTACAGGACACCACGCTGGGCACCACGGTGGCCAACCTGGGCATGACCGACGTGGTGTTCCCCAAGCCCGTTTTTGCCGGCGACACCATCTGCTCGCGCACCACGGTGCTGGAGACGCGTGCGAGCAAGTCGCGGCCCAATGCGGGCATCGTGACCTTTCTGCACCAGGGCTTCAACCAGCGCGGCGAGGAGGTCTCCTCGTGCAAGCGCCAGGCCCTCATGCTGCGAAAGGCCGCGTGATGCCCTTGCGCTCCATGCTCTTCGTCCCGGCCGACAGCGAACGCAAGCTGCACAAGGGCCTGCACAGCGCGGCCGACGCGCTCATCCTGGACCTGGAAGACGCAGTCGCGCCCGAGCGCAAGCCCGTGGCCCGCACCATGGCCGCCGACTTCCTGGCGGCGCACGGTGGCAGTGCCCAGGCCGCGCTGTACGTGCGCGTCAACCCGCTCGACTCCGGCATGGCCCTGCACGACCTGGCCGCCGTGGTGCGGCCGGGCCTGGCCGGCATCATGCTGCCCAAGACCACCGGCGCGCACGACATCGTGCGCCTGGCCCACTACCTGGATGCACTGGAGGCGGCGGCCGGCATGCCGCACGGCCAGGTGGCCATCGTGCCCGTGGCCACCGAGACACCGCAGGCGCTTCTGAACATGCAGGGCTTTGCCACCGGCCCGCTTCCGCGTCTGGCGGGCATCACCTGGGGCGCCGAGGATCTGTCGGCCGCCATCGGCGCCATCAGCAACCGCGATGCCGACGGCAGCTACTCACCGCTGTACGTGTGGGCCGGCGCGCTGTGCCTGTGCGCGGCCGCCAGCGCGGGCGTGCCCGCCATCGACACGCTGTATGCGGATTTTCGCGACGCACCGGGCCTTGCGGCGTCGTGCAGTGCGGCGAGGCGGCGCGGTTACAGCGGGCGCATCGCCATCCACCCGGACCAGGTGGAGGTGATCAACGCCGCCTTCAGCCCCTCAGAGCAGGAGCTGGCGCATGCGCGCCGGGTGGTCGATGCGTTTGCGCAGCAGCCGGGGGCCGGCACCCTGAGCCTGGACGGCGTGATGTACGACATGCCCCACCTCAAGCAGGCCCGCCGCACCCTGGGTTTGCCAGGCTGAGCGCGGCCCGAAAAAGACACCAGAAGAGACACAGGAGACCACACCATGGATTTCTCGATCAGCGAGGACCACCGGGCCATCCGCGATGGCGTGAATGCCGTCGTCAGGCGCTTTGACGACGCGTACTGGCTCGCCCGCGATGACGACGGCGAGTTCCCCCGCGAGTTCCACCGCGCCATGGCCGATGCCGGCTGGCTGGGCATCACCATGCCGGTCGAATACGGTGGTGCCGGCCTGGGCGTGACCGAGGCCTGCATCATGATGCACGAGGTGGCCAGCCACGGCGGGGGCATGGCGGCGGCGTCCACCGTGCACATCAACCTGTTCGGGCCCCACCCCATTGTGGTGTTTGGCACCGACGAACAGCGCAAGCGCTGGCTGCCCGGGCTCATCGAGGGCAAGGACCAGTGCTGCTTCGGTTTCACCGAGCCCGATGCGGGCCTGAACACCACGGCCATCAAGACCTTTGCGCAGAAGGTGCCGGGCGGCTACATCGTGCACGGCCAGAAGGTCTGGACCTCCACGGCGCAGGTGGCCAACAAGATCATGCTGCTGACGCGCACCACGCGGCTGGAAGACTGCAAGCGCCCGACCGATGGCATCTCGATCTTCTACACCGACCTGGACCGCAGCAAGATCGAGGTGCACAAGATCTCCAAGATGGGCCGCAAGGCCGTGGACTCCAACGCCATCTTCATCGACGGCCTGTTCATCCCCGACTCCGACCTGATCGGAGAGGAAGGCAAGGGCTTTGGCTGCATCCTGCACAGCCTGAACCCCGAGCGATTGCTGATTGCCTCGGAGGCCGTGGCCATCGGCCAGGACGCGCTGCGCCGCGCCACCAAATACGCCCGCGAACGCGTGGTCTTCGACCGCCCCATCGGCATGAACCAGGGCATACAGCACCCGCTGGCCGAGCGCTGGATGGCGCTGGAAGCCGCGTGGAACATGACGCTCAAGGGCGCCTGGCTGTACGACAGCCATCAGCCCTGCGGGGCCGAGGCCAACACCGCCAAGTTCCTGGGCGCACGCGCGGGCTACGACTCGTGCCTGCAGTCGCTCATGACCCATGGCGGCTTCGGCTACGCCAAGGAATACCACGTCGAGCGCCTGCTGCGCGAGGTCACGGTGACCCGCATCGCCCCCATCACCGAACAGCTGATCCTGTGCTTCATTGCCGAAAAAGTGCTCGACCTGCCCCGCTCCTACTGAACCGCCCCTCCCCCACTCTCAAAGTCCGCCATGATCCAACGAGTACTGTTTAACGAAGAACACGAGGCCTTCCGGGACACGGTCCGCCGTTTCATCGCCAAGGAGATCGCGCCCTACCACGCGCAGTGGGAGGCCGATGGCATCGTGCCGCGCGATCTGTGGCTCAAGGCCGGGGCCGCGGGCATGCTGTGCTGCACCGTGCCCGAGGAATTCGGTGGGCTGGGCCTGGACTACCTGTTCGACGTGGTGGTGTTCGAGGAGATGGCGCGCTCGGGCTACACCGGGCCGGGCTTTCTGATCCACTGCGATCTGGTGGCCACCTACGTCAAGTCCTTTGGCAGCGAAGCGCAAAAGCGTCACTGGCTGCCGCGCATGGTCAGTGGCGAGGCCATCGGCTCGCTGGGCATGACGGAGCCGCATGCGGGCTCGGACCTGAAAGAGATACGCACCCGTGCCGTGCGCGACGGCGACGACTTCGTGATCAACGGCCAGAAGGTCTTCATCTCCAACGGCCAGATGTGCGACGTGCTGGTGCTGGCCACCAAGACCGATGCGGCGGCTGGCGCCAAGGGCGTCACCTTGTTCTTGGTGGACACCAGCCTGCCGGGCTTTCGCCGGGGCAAGAACCTGAGCAAGCTGGGCATGAAGGGGCAGGACACCTCGGAGCTGTTCTTCGACGACCTGCGCATCCCTGCGTCAGCCATGCTGGGCGAGGAAGGCAAGGGCTTCGAGCTGATGATGACCAAGCTGGCGCAGGAGCGCCTGGCCCAGGCCATCCGCTCGGCCGTGGTGTGCGAGACCGTGGTGGACTACACCCTGGCCTACACCGCCGAGCGCAAGGCCTTTGGCAAGACCATCGCCGACATGCAGAACACGCAGTTCAAGCTGGCCGAGCTCAAGACCGAAGCCGTGGTGGGCCGCACCTTCACGGACCGGTGCATCGCCCTCTTCATGGAAGGCAAGCTCGACGCCGTCGATGCGGCCATGGCCAAGATGTGGCTGAGCAACATGCACTGCCGCATCGTGGACGAGTGCCTGCAGCTGTTCGGCGGCTGGGGCTACATGTGGGAGTATCCGATTGCACGGGCCTATGCCGATGCGCGCATCGTCAAGATCGCGGGCGGCTCCATCGAGGTGATGAAGCACATCATCGGCCGCCAGATGCTGACCGACTACCGCAAGAGCCAGGCTTGAGTTCCTTGCAGCCCATTTCCCCATCTTGAAAACAATCCCGAAATAAGGAGACTACAGACATGGCAACCTTGCCCCAACAGCCCTTTCGTGACGATGTCCTCGGGGGCAAGCGCATTCTGATCACCGGTGGCGGTACGGGCCTGGGGAAGGAGCTGGCCCGGTCCTTCGTCTCGCGCGGTGCAGCGGTCTACATCTGCGGGCGCCGCCAGAACGTGCTGGACGCCACGGTGGCAGAGTTGCAGGCCGGCGCTGCCCACGGCGGCAGCATCCAGGCCCATATCTGCGATGTGCGCGAGGCCGAGCAGATCGAGGCCATGGTCGATGCCATCTGGCAGGACGGCCCGCTCACCGGACTCATCAACAATGCGGCGGCCAACTTCATCTCGCCCTCGGTGGACATCAGCCCGCGCGGCTTTGCCGCCGTGCGCTCGACGGTGATGGATGGCGCGCTGTTCGCCACCCTGGCCTGCGGGCGGCGCTGGATAGCACAGGGCCTGCCGGGCTCGGTGGTCAGCATGCTGGTCACCTGGGTCTGGACGGGATCCGCCTATGTGCTGCCGTCGGCCATGGCCAAGACGGCGGTGCATGCCATGACCATGTCGCTGGCCGTTGAGTGGGGCCGGCACAACATCCGCGTGAATGCGGTGGCACCCGGCCCCTTCCCCACCGAAAGCGCCTGGGAGAAGCTGGCTCCCATCCCCAAGGCCAACGTGGGCGCGGCATCGGCCGACCAGGTACCCCTGGGCCGCTTCGGCCAGATGCCCGAGCTGTGCAATCTGCTGACCTTCCTGCAATCGGACGGCTGCGACTACATCACGGGTGCCAACATCGCCATCGACGGCGGCCACCACCTGGCGGCACCCAGCACCTTTGCCGAGCTGGGCAAGCTCACTGGCGAAGAGTGGGCCGAGGCCAAGAGCCTGGTGCGCGGCCGCGCCGAGCAGGAAAAATCCCAGCGCAGCGCGGGCTGAGGTTCCCGGGGCTGGAGCCCCCATGGCCAGCACAGGCCTATTGGCGCTTCGTCGCATTTGGTTTAGTATTCACTACATCAAACACGACCCGCATGCTGCGGGCGTGCGATTCCTGTTGTCATTTTCCGATGCGTGAGCCCGCCACTGCGGCCCGGAGTCCGTACCTTGCCGCGCGGCTCTGCGAGGCCCTGCAGCGCCAGCGCCTGTGTGTTTTTTCTTTTTTCCAACATTGAGGAGTGCAACCCATGAAGGTCTTGGTCCCAGTCAAACGCGTGGTGGACTACAACGTGAAAGTCCGAGTCAAGTCGGACAACACGGGTGTGGACATCGCCAACGTGAAGATGAGCATGAACCCCTTTGACGAAATCGCCGTCGAAGAGGCCGTGCGCCTGAAAGAAAAAGGCCTGGTGACCGAAGTCATCGCCGTCTCCTGCGGCGTGGCCCAGTGCCAGGAAACCCTGCGCACCGCCATGGCCATCGGCGCCGACCGCGCCATCCTGGTCGAGACCGACGTCGAACTCCAACCCCTGGCCGTGGCCAAGCTCCTGAAGGCTTTGGTCGACAAGGAACAACCCGGTCTCGTGATCCTGGGCAAGCAGGCCATCGACGACGACGCCAACCAGACCGGCCAGATGCTGGCCGCTTTGGCGGACCTGCCCCAGGCTACGTTTGCCAGCAAGGTGGAGCTGTCCGCCGACAAGGTCAGCGTGACCCGTGAAGTCGATGGCGGCCTGGAAACCCTCTCGCTGTCCCTGCCCGCAGTCATTACCACCGACCTGCGCCTGAACGAGCCCCGCTACGTCACCTTGCCCAACATCATGAAGGCCAAGAAGAAGCAGCTGGACATCGTCAAGCCCGAAGACCTGGGAGTGGACGTGACCCCGCGCCTGAAGACCCTGAAGGTCAGCGAGCCCGCCAAGCGCGGTGCCGGCGTCAAGGTGGCCGATGTGGCCGCCCTGGTAGAGAAACTCAAGAACGAAGCGAAGGTGATCTAAATGTCGGTACTCGTTATTGCTGAACACGACAACGCAGGCATCAAGGGCGCCACCCTGAACACCGTTACCGCCGCCATTGCCTGCGGTGGTGATGTGCATGTGCTGATCGCCGGCCACAATGCCGCTGGCGCAGCCGCTGCCGCAGCCCAGATCGCCGGTGTTGCCAAGGTCATCCACGCCGATGCCCCGGGCCTGGAACATGGCCTGGCCGAGAACGTGGCCGCGCAAGTCCTCGCGATCGCCACCAACTACAGCCATATCCTGTTCCCCGCCACCGCCAGCGGCAAGAACGTGGCCCCGCGCGTGGCGGCCAAGCTGGACGTGGCCCAGATCAGCGACATCACCAAGGTGATCGCTGCCGACACCTTCGAGCGCCCCATCTACGCGGGCAACGCCATTGCCACCGTGCAGAGCAGCGACGCCACCAAGGTCATCACCGTGCGCACCACGGGCTTTGACCCGGCAGCCGCCACCGGTGGCAGTGCAGCCACGGAAACCGCCGCCGCCACCACCGACACCGGCAAGAGCGTCTTCGTGGGCAGCGAGATCGCCAAGAGCGACCGCCCAGAACTCACCGCCGCCAAGATCATCGTCTCCGGTGGCCGGGCCTTGGGCAGCAAGGAAAAGTTCGACGAAGTGATGACGCCCCTGGCCGACAAGCTCGGAGCCGCCCTCGGAGCCAGCCGCGCCGCGGTGGATGCGGGTTACGCCCCCAACGACTGGCAAGTGGGCCAGACGGGCAAGATCGTGGCGCCGCAACTGTACATCGCGGCGGGGATCTCGGGGGCCATCCAGCATCTGGCCGGGATGAAGGACTCCAAGGTGATCGTGGCGATCAACAAGGATGCCGAGGCGCCGATCTTCAGTGTGGCTGACTATGGGCTGGAAGCGGACTTGTTCACGGCCGTGCATGAGCTGGTGGCCGCCCTTTGAGCTCCAGCGCATCCGCGCAGGCAAGGCTCGACATGCCATGATCCCAGTTGCCCTGAATTGAAGTACTCGCCGCGCCATCAGCAGCGTGGCCCCCACGGCTCTTCGACCGACTCACCAGTGGGAAACCAACCCAAGAAGGAAGATCAGCACGGTGACCGCTTGACCATGAGTGCCCAGGATGCCGCTACTGCCTGGATTCGCCGTTGCTCATTCGTGGGCAGTGAGTCCAGGACCTCGGTCAAAAGGTAGGCCAGATCTTCAGGAACCGGTGCACCCGATGCTTGAAGCATCACGCATCTCTGGGTAGCCACCTTGTAGTGGCCTTTGACAAGGCTTTTACGCACAAGTTGAGCCAGCCCGTCGCAGGTGGGGTCTGGCCTGTTCGATTTCTGAGGCAAAACTCGGAACGCCCAGGGCGGAGGAAAGACCCATTGGGTAGTTGCCAGGTGCATGGGCTCTGGCCCCCTTTGCGAGCAGTTCACCGCCAGCTGAAGCACATGCACAGGTGCATCCAAGTGCTGCTTCGATGTGCAGTCGGCCATGCCAAAAATGGACGCCTCCCGCCCTTTGGGGCCGACATGGCCAGGAGCTGCAACCAGCACGGAGGGACCGGTACCAATCTGCATGGCACTGCTCAACTCTTGATGGCCCTGTGCGACGGCGTACGCGCCTGATGCGGACCAGTCCTGCGTGGCGTGCCTCTGGCAATGATGAAGAGCGCCCGCCATGAGCAAGGATCCGTCAACGCCAAGCGGCAAGTAAATCTTGCGGGCTCATCAATCCATCCGGGAACGGTCCCTGAACAGCAGAAGGAGTCCGTGAGAACCTGGGTGCAGGAGCTGGCTGCGCAACCCCTGCCACTTCGACAAACCCTTTACGCGCCAAAACATGGGGGTGATGCGCCGCTTCGCTGAGCGTGAGCACCGGGGCAAAGCAGACATCGCTGCCTTCGAGCAGCTCGCACCACTGCGCGCTGGTGCGGGTGCGAAAGATGACGACCATGGCATCGCGCAATGCGTGCCAGCGGCTACGGTCATTCTGCGCATTCCATAGATGCTCTGGCACTTCAATAGTGCGGCACATCAGCGCGAAGAATTTCGGCTCGATGGGGCCGATGGCGACGTATTGCGCGTCCGACGTTTCGTAGGTGGTGTAGTACGGCGCACCTCCATCCAGCATGTTGCTGCCGCGCTGCTCCTGGTACAGGCCGCGCAGCCGGTGCGACTGGTTGTTGCTCATGAGCGAGAGGGTGCCGTCGCAGATGGCGGCATCCACCACCTGGCCGTGCCCGCTGGCGCGCGCTTCCAGCAGGGCGGCCAGCAGGCCCGCCACCAGGTAGAGGCTGCCCCCACCGTAGTCGCCCACCAGGTTGAGCGGCGGCACCGGCCCGCGCCCGGCCTCGCCCATGGCGGCCAGCGCGCCGGTGATGGCGATGTAGTTGATGTCGTGGCCAGCAGCCTGGGCCAGTGGCCCGTCCTGCCCCCAGCCGGTCATGCGGCCGTACACCAGGCGCGGGTTGCGCCCTGCCACGGCCTCGGGCGAGAGGCCCAGCCGCTCCATCACACCCGGCCGAAAGCCCTCCACCAACAGGTCGGCGTGGACCAGCAGGTCCAACACCTGGACCACGGACTGCGGCTCCTTCAGGTCCATCAGCACGGTCTTGCGGCCGCGCCCGGTGATGTCGCGCGGATCTGTGGGCGGCGCGCCGGGCCTGTCGATGCGGACCACTTCGGCACCCATGTCCGACAGGAGCATGCATGCAAAGGGGCCTGGCCCCAGGCCCGCAAACTCGATGACGCGCACACCGCGTAGCGGGCCGCTGGCCCCATTGGAGGGGGAGGATGAGGAGGCGGGATTCGGCGAAGAAGTCATGGCATGCAGCTCAGGGATGGTGGATGAAGCGGCCCATGCCGCCCAGGAGAAGCGAGGAGACCAGCACGGCCAGGGTGACGAACACCAGGTTCGCTCGCAGACTGATCACCAGGATAGGAATGCCCGAGTAGCGGCTGGCCATCAGGCTCAGTACCGAGAACGGGGTGACGATGATGGCCAGCCCCCAGCCGGCGAGCACGGCGCACAGGTGCGCCACCACGGGCAGCCCCAGCAACTCCGGTGAGAAGCTGGAGCCGATCAGCACGGCGCTGAGCATGGGGTGGATGGCGGTGGCCGACAGAAGCACGATGGAGGCGGATACGAACAGGCTCCCGAGCATGGGCGAGCCCGCCACCCATTGGCCCACGGTGCCCGTCCAGGCTGGCGGGATGGCGCTGGCAATCACCGTGCCCGCACACCCCGAGGCAAAGAACATCATCACCTCGCCCACCATGGCCTTGAAGCCCAGGAAATCCGTGCCCAGCATGCGCGTGCCCTGGGCCAGCCGGCGGCGGCCGGGCGAGGCCAGGCGCACGCTCAGCAGCCAGGCCGCCACCGGCGCGCTGGCAATGATCACGGCAGAGATGGGCAGCGCCAGTTGGCGGCTGGCCAGGACCATGAAGCCCAGGAAGCACAGCATGGCCGCCACCACCGGCAGCGCCTGGCGCAGCAGGGGTCCTGCCTGCTGTACGGGTCGGGCTGCCGCGGCAGGCGCATCAGGGACTGCGCGGCTGCTGCGGTCGAACCGGTCGATCAGCAGGCCCAGCCCCATCAGCAGCGCAGACACCGCCAGCACGTAGGGCAGCACGCCCACCCAGTCCTGCCCCCCGTACAGCGCCAGCGCAATGCTCATGTTGCTGTAGATCGGGCTCCACAGGCTCACGGCCGCGTAGCCACGGGCGATGGCCGAAAACGCCGAGACTTTCTGCGCATCGGTCATTTCCGTCTCGCGCGCGGCCATCTCCATCATCATCGCGATGCCGGCCAGGCCCAGCAGCCCGCCGAAGAACTGGCTGGCCACCGTAAGGCCCAGGTAGCGGCGCTGCGGCGGCAGCCTGTAGAGGCCGCCCACCACCTCCCGCACGCGGGCAATGCGCAGCGCCACGCGCGACAGCAGGTTCACCGTGACCAGCAGCGAGGCGATGAGCCCTCCGATGCGAATGCCCCGCTGCAGCGCGGGCCAGGGCGCATCGATCAGCGGCAGCAGGCACACGGTAATGGCCACCAGCACCAGCGAGGTGCGGCGCACGGCGGCGGGCGCATGCCCTCCTTCCAGCGCGATGAACAGGGCGCTGGCCACCGCCAGGCCCCACAGGGGCCACAGCGGCCAACCCGGGCTGCGCTGCGCGTCCAGCAGCGTGAGCACGGGGATGGCAGCCATCAGCAAGGGCACCAGCCAGGCGCGCACAGCGGTGCCCGTGGGTACAGGTACATGTCCACCAGGTCCGGCCAGCGCACCACCCCCCAGTCCGGGTGCGGGATTGCAAAGCCGTTTGTCTTTTTTCATGCAGCTACTATACAATCATTGGACCAACCATTGAACCCTTGATAAAAAACCAAGAGCACAATGGGAAGCCCCCCACCGCGTCCCGTGCGTTCGCGGCTGCCGACATACCTACAGGAGACATCGAATGAATCTGACCAAGCGCACCTGGATCCTTGCCCTGACGGGCCTTGCCGCAGGCATGGCCTTCGCCCAGGACGCGTTCCCCTCCCGCCCCATCACCATCGTCGTGCCCTACCCTGCTGGCGGCACCAGCGACGCGCAGGTGCGCATGATCCAGGTGCAACTGGGCAAGGAGCTGGGCCAGCCCATCATCGTGGAGAACAAGCCCGGCGCCTCCGGCGTGATTGCCGCGCAGTACGTGGCCAAGTCACCCGCCGATGGTTACACCCTGCTCTATCCCAACAACGGCGTCGTCATTGCCCCTCTGCTCAACCCGAAAGCAGACTCTGATCCCCTCAAGGATTTCAAGCCGGTGACGACCGTGACAAGCGTGCCCATGGTGCTGGTCACCAACAAGACCGTGCCAGCAACCAGTCTGGCCGAGTTCATCCAGTATGTGAAAAAGCAGCCTGATGCCATCATGTATGCATCGGCCGGCGCAGCGTCGTATGGCCACCTGGCGTCTGCCCGGCTGTCCCAGATGGCGGGGTTGAAAGTGACCCATATTCCCTACAAGGGCGAAGCCGCAACGACGATGGCGGCGCGCTCCGGGGAGGTTCAAATGCTGTTGACCACCCCTTCCGCAGCCATGCTCGGCCAGGTAGCGCAGGGAAATCTGACCTTGCTTGGCGTCGGCAGCGCCAAACCGTCTCCCGTTGTACCGGGAACACCGACGATCAACCAGGTGGTTCCCGGCTTCGTCTCCGAGGTCTGGTTCGGCCTGCTGGCCCCTGCAGGCACTTCCAATGACGTAGTGCAAAAGCTCAATGCTGCCGTGCGCAGGGTGATGGCGGACGATGCCTTGCGGGTCCGACTGCTGCCAACGGGTGCCGTACCGCAAACGTCCACCCCTGCAGAGTTCGGATCCATCATGGCCCGCGAAACGGCACAGTGGCGCGAGATCATTGAGAAATACAGCATCAAGGCCGACTGAAGTTGGCCACACCCTGCCTGCGCAGGGCGCCCTGGCACTGCGGCCAGGGCCCACGCGGACCCGGCGCAAGCCGCCCTGGCCGCGCCCCCTCCTCCTCCGAACGAAGAACTGCGATGACCCAGCAAACCGAATATGACCTGATCGTGGTGGGCTCCGGCGCCGCCGGCCTCTCTTGCGCGATCACCGCCAAAGCGCGCGGCCTGAACGTCGTGGTGCTGGAGAAAGAGCCCGTATTCGGCGGCACCACCGCCCTGTCGGGCGGCGTGCTGTGGATCCCGCTCAACCACCACGGCCGCAAGCAAAACCCCGCCGACTCGGTGCAGGCCGTGCGCACCTACCTCGTGCAGGAGACCGGCGCCTTCTACGACGAAGAGAGCGTGAGCGCCTTCATCGAGCACGGCCCGCGCATGGTGGACTTCATGGAGAGCAAGACGCAGATGAAGTTCGTGCCCACGCTCTACCCCGACTACCACCCCGATGTGCCCGGCGGGGTGGACGTGGGTCGCTCGATCCTCGCAGCGGCCTACGACATCCGCGGGCTGGGCAAGGACATGAAGCGCCTGAAGCCACCGCTCAAGACCATCACCTTCATGGGTATGATGTTCAACTCGTCCAACGCCGACCTCAAGCACTTCTTCCAGGCCACCAAGTCGCTCACCTCCTTCCTGTACGTGGCCCGGCGGCTGGTCAACCACCTGCGCGAACTGGCGGTGTACGGCCGGGCCATCAACGTCACCAGCGGCAACGCGCTGGCCGCGCGGCTGGCCCAGTCGGCCCTGGACATGGGCATCCCCATCCTCACCTCCACGGCGGCCCGGCGAGTGGTGATGCAAGGCGAGCGGGCCGTGGGTGTCGCCGTCAAGGATGCAGCGGATGGCGGCACCGAGCGCACCCTGCACGCGCGCCATGGCGTGGTACTGGCCTGCGGCGGGTTCCCGCACGACGTGAAGCGCATCGCGCAGGCCTACCCGCATGTGCGCCGGGGGCATGAACACCTCTCGCCCACCCCGGAGTCGAACACCGGCGATGGCATCCACATGGCCGAGGCCGTAGGCGGCACCATGGAGATCCGCTTCAAGGAGCCGTCGGCGTGGATGCCGGTGACCCGGGTCGATTTCGGCAACGGTGAGGTGGGCGTTTTCCCGCACCTGCTGGACCGGTACAAGCCCGGTGTGATCGGCGTGCTCTCCAACGGCAAGCGCTTCACCAACGAATCCAATTCGTACCACGACGTGGGCGCCGCCATGGTGCAGGCCTGCAAGGACCTGCCAGAGACGGCGATGTGGCTGGTCTGCGACCGGGCCACCCTGGGCAAGTACGGCCTGGGCTACGTCAAGCCCTCTCCCATGCCCATCGGCCGCTTCCTGCGCAATGGCTATCTGGTGCAGGGCAGGACTCTGGCAGAGCTGGCCACCCGCGCAGGCATAGCCCCTGCCGCGCTGGAACAGACCGTGCGCGAGTACAACGCCGGTGCCACCAAGGGCGAAGACCCGGCGTTTGCACGCGGCAGCACCAGCTTCAACCGCTACCTGGCCGACCCTGCCAACCGGCCCAACCCCTGCGTGGCGCCTGTGGACCATGGGCCGTTCTATGCAATCAAGCTCGTCATGGGCGACCTGGGCACCTTTGACGGCATACAGACCAGCGTGGTGGGCGAGGTGCTGCGTACAGGCGGTAGCCCCATTGAAGGCCTGTACGCGGTGGGCAACGACCGCGCCAGCATCATGGGCGGCAACTACCCAGGCGCCGGCATCACCCACGGGCCGAACATGACCTTCGGCTACCTCACGGCCCTGCACATCGCAGACCAGGCGGATGCCGCAGGCAAGTCCGGCCAGGCCACCGTGCGCGAGGCGGTGCCGGCATGACCGCGGCCGCGCCGCCGCAGCAGGCCAAGCCCCTGGTGGACCACCGCATCTACACCATCGCACTGCGCAAGATGCCGCAGTTCCTGGAGGTGTTTCAGCAACTGGCCATGCCGGTGCTGCTGGAGACCCTGGGCCACCCCCTCGGGTTCTACACCAGCCTGGTCGGCCCCCAGAATCAGTTCGTGCACCTGTGGGGCTATGACGACCTGGCCGACTACGAGCGGCGCTGCCGCGCCCGCGACACCCACCCGGACTTTGCCGCCTACCTGGCGGCGTCGGGCCACCTGATCACCGCGCAGGAGACACGGCTGATCCGTGCCGTGGCGCTGCAGCCGGCGCCCGGGGCCGCCTGATCCCATCCCCCGCCGCCGGGGACCGCATGGCACGCCATGGCAATAGGGCCCGGCATTCCTGACACCATAAAAAACCGGAGACAAGCAATGAACCTCAAGAAAGCCCTTGCGGCGGCTACCACCTGCCTGGCGCTTTGCGCCCAGGCGGAAACCGGCTATCCCAGCCAGCCTATCAAGCTCATGGTTCCCTTCACGCCGGGCTCCAGCTCGGACGTGACGGCACGCACCATTGCGCAGAAGATATCCGTGCAGCTTGGCCAGCCGGTAACGGTGGAAAACCGGCCGGGGGCCAATGGCGGCATCGGCATGCAGGCGGTGGCGCGCAGCAAGCCCGACGGCTACACCCTGGTGGTGGGCACGGTGTCCTCCACCGTCGTGCCGGCCATCATTTCCAAGGCGGTGATGTTCGACCTGTTTACGGACTTCACCCCCGTGGCAACCATGGCCAACACACCGCTGCTGCTGACCGTGAACCAGGACTCGCCGTTCACCAGCGTCGCCGAATTGGTGGCTGCCGCAAAAAAGGCGCCCAAGACGCTGAACTACGGCAACTCGGCGGGCCTGTACCGGATCGCCATGGAGGCACTGAACGCGCAGGCAGAGATCGATCTGCTGGGCATTCCATTCAAGGGGCCGGCGCAGGCCGCCACCGAGCTGCTGGCAGGCCGGCTCACGGTCAACCCCGACGCGCTGGGCGCCGCCGTACCGATGCTCCAGGCCCGGCGCATGCGCGCGCTGGCGGTGCTGGGCAGCAGCCGCACGCCCGCGTTGCCGGAAGTGCCCACGATGCTCGAGCTGGGCTACAAGGGCTTCGAGTTCAACGGCTGGCTGGGAGTGCTGGCGCCTGCCGGCACGCCCAAGCCCATCATCGACCGCCTGCACAAGGAGATTGCTGCTGCGGTGAAATCACCCGATGTGCAGGCGCTGTACACCCGACTGGGCCTGGAGCCGACGGTGCTGTCGCCCCAGGCCTACGGCGATGAGATGAAGAAGGACTTTGCGAAATACGGATCGGTGGCGCAGAAGGCGGGAATCGAAAAGGAATGAGATGACTGAAGCGCACACAGACACAGAACAAGGGCAGAGCGCCCTGGCCACGCTGGCCCGCCAGACCGGCACCATGGTCGCCGCATCCATCCCCGCAGCCGTCAAGCGCCAGGCCTGCCTGTGCATCCTGGACACCATCGGCTGCATGCTGGCCGGCGCCCGCACCGAAGAGGCGGCGCTGATGCTTGCATGCGAGCAGGCTCTGGCAGGCGCCGAGGGAGGCGCCGCACAGGCCACCGTCGCGGGCCATGCGGTGCGGCTGCCGCTGCTCGCGGCACTGCGCACCAATGGCTACCTGGGCGACGTGCTTGAACTCAACGACCTAATTGGCGGGCACGCCAGCATCGGCAACGTGTCGGCAGCGCTTGCACTGGCCGAGACCGAAAGAGCCAGCGGCCAGCGGCTGCTGGAGGCCGTGGTGCGCGGAATCGAGGTGACGACGCTCGTCTACAACGCGGTCTACCCCTCGCTCAAGCGCTATACCGACTCGGCCCTGGTGCCAGTGGGCATCCCCTCTTCCATCGGCGCAGCGGCCGCTGCGGCCCACCTGCTGGGCCTGGACGAGGCCCAGACCCTGCACGCCATGGCCATTGCCGGTGGGCTGGCGGGCTGGTGCCCGGCCGAGGTCATCTTCGGCCAGGGCGGCAGCATGAAGCCGCTGCTGTTCGGTGCCCAGCCCGGGGCCACCGGCGTCACGGCGGCGCTCTATGCGCGCCAGGGCATGACCGGGCCGCAGGCGCTGCTGGACGGCCCCCTGGGCTATTTCAGCACCAGCGCGCTGGACGCCCGATTCCAGGGGCACGCCGCCTGGGCCCTGGCCCAGCCGCGCCGCAAGCTGCATGCCTGCTGCGGCTACCTGCATTCGGCGGCAGACGCCATGGGCCGTCTGCGGACTCGCCTCGGTGCGGCAGTGCTCGGGCAAGGCCATATCGAGGTCCGCGTGGCGCCCTACTTGGCCGACGTGGTGAGCAAGCCGCGCCAGCCGCTGTCGCCCAACGATGCGCGCTTTCACCTGCAATACTGCCTGGCGCTGGTGGCCTGTGGGGCGGACGTGATCCTGCCGGGCCACAGCATCGATCTGGTCGCCCACCTGGCGCGTCCCGAGGTGCAGGCCGCCATGCAGCGCATCCGCGTGGTGCCAGCCCCGGCCATCACCCACTACCACCACTGCGAGGTGCTGCACCAGGATGCCTCGGGCACACGCACCGCGCAGGCCGTCACCGCGCCGCGCGGCTCGCCGCAGGAGCCGCTGAGCGACGACGAGGTAGTAGGCAAATTCATCGCACTCGCGGCACCGGTGATCGGCGAGGCGGCTGCGCGAGCGTTTGCCAGCGAGACCCTGGCGCTGGAAGGTGCCGCAGATGTGGTGGCCTGGATTGCGGGGATCGTGCCTTCAGCGGAGCACCGCGGCGCCGCCTCCAACGCGAAGCAAGCGGATGCCGCCCGGTAGTTCATGGACCGGTGTGCGCAGGCACGGAGCCGCCGGCGCGGCGCCGGCTCATTGCTGGAGAACGGCTTTCCAATAGGCTTCATCGATCTGGGGCCGCGTGGCCTCCGAGCCGCCCATGCCGCCTGCCACGTAATCCGTGTAAGACAGCATCAGCTCGAACAGGAGCTCGGGGTTGGACCGGAAGTCGGCGTTCTGCCAGCGCTCGGTCAGTGCCAGGCCATTGACCGTGGCGACCAGGTAGTGCGCCAGGTGGAACTTCAGTTGTCCCAGGGGTTTGCTGGGAGCAATCGTGGTGATCAGCGTCTCGAAGCGGTTGAACACCCCCACCAGAAATCCCGAATAGAGCGTGCCGGTACCGGGATGGCTGTCTGTCCCCAGCCTGGACAGCGCCTTGAGCGCGGCATTTCCATCCGGCTCGGAACCGTAGAGTGAAAAGAATGGCGCGTTCAAGGCCAAGACCACCTCGTACAGCGAGCGCTGCGTTGCGGGCCTCGCCTCCAGTTCCGCCAGGAGTGTCTCGAACCGCGGCTCCAGGTAGCTGCGTATCTCGCCGTACACCGCATCGATCAGGCCCGCCTTGCCATCGAAGTGGTATGCCACGGCAGACTTGTTGCGGTTGCCGGCTGCGGTTGCAATCTCCACCATGGCCACCGACGTTCCGCGCTCTCCAAAAAAGCGCATCGCCACCTGAATCAGTTTGTCCCGCGCCGAATGGCGGACGATAGGCTGGAATGGGGTTTCTTTGAGGGGTTGCATAGAGGATAGGAAGGGTACGACCGAAACCCATATTGGACCACCCATGCAGCCTCTCTACAGTCGGCCAATGCCCCGTAGCGCCACTTCCGCCTGGCACGCAGGCGCTGCGAAGCAAGGCAGTTCCCGGGCATGGAAAAAAGAAGGGCATCCACCGATGCCCTTCAGCCACCCGCATTCTCAGCGCTGGATGTGGATCATGAGAACTTCAGGCCCTTTTTGCTCCCCTCGGCATGCCAGGCCTTCAAGACCTGCGAGAACTCATGCGCCCCACCGTTGTACGTATTGATCAGCAGCCCCTTCGCAACGTCGCCTTCGCCGTTGTAATAGCTGGGCGTGCACTGGGCCAGGAAGGCGCGCGTCAGCTTCGACTTGTCCAGCAGAACCTGCAGCCAGTCATCGACCGCCTCGGTCGTTGCCTCCAGACGTTTGAAGCCGTTCGATTCCATGTATTTAAGGAGGCTCACGATGTGCGTCGACTGCTCCGAAAGCATCTGGGTGAAGTTCACCCGGATGCCGTTCTGGCTCAGGCCCAACGTGAAGTAATTCGGGAATCCGTCGCTGTAGAACCCATGCAATGTCCGCTGGCCATTTGCATAGTGCTCGCTCAAAGACTTCCCGCCAACCCCATAGGATTCGAACCCCGCACGGCGGTAGAACTCCGTGCCCACCTCGAAACCGGTGGCAAAGATGATGCAGTCCACCTCGTACTCGACGCCCTCGAAAACCAGTCCCTTCTCCGTGATGCGCTCCACACCGCCGCCTTGCGTATCGACCAGCGTCACGTTGGGCTGGTTGAAGCAGTCGAGGTAGTAGTCATGGAAGCCGGGGCGCTTGCAAAGAAGCCGATACCAGGACTTGAGCGAGTCGGCCGTTTTCTTGTCCTTCACGATGGAATCGACGCGAGCCCGGATCTCGTTGCCCTTGGTGAAATCGGCGAGCTCGAGGTTCTTGGCCATCTGCGCGGGAGTCAGCGGGCTGCCGCTGCGGTCGACGCCTTCGAGCTTCAGGTTGCGCAGCATGTCGGTCCAACCGTCGTTGACCAGATCGACGTCGTAGGGCCGGCCCGTGCACAGCGCATCGAAGTTTTCCATGCGCTCTTCCTGCCAGCCCGGCTTCAGGCTCTTGACCCACTCCGGATCCGTGGGCTGGTTGCCGCGCACCCCCACGGTGATCGGGGTCCGTTGGAAGACGTAGAGGTGCTTGGCGTCCTTGGCGAGGAATGGCACGGCCTGCAGCGACGTGGCCCCGGTGCCGATGATGGCCACGCGCTTGTCCGCCAGCTTGGTGAGGCCGCCCTTGCGGTCACCGCCGGTGTATTCGTAGTCCCAGCGGCTGGTGTGGAACGTATGGCCCTTGAAGTTCAGGATGCCTGGAATTCCAGGCAGCTTGGGACGGTTCAAGGGGCCGCTGGCGGTGATGACGAAGCGGGCCTTGATCACGTCCTTGCGATCCGTGGTGACGATCCAGCGGGCGTCTTCCTCGCTCCATCGCATCTCCTTGACCTGGGTCTGGAAGAGCGCGGATCGGTACATGTCGAAGTGGCGCCCGATGCGCTGCGCATGCTCGTAGATCTCGAGCGCGGTTGCATACTTTTCCGTCGGGATGTAGCCCGTCGCTTCCAGGAAAGGCATGTAGATGTACGACTCCACGTCGCAGGCGCAGCCTGGATACCGGTTCCAGTACCAGGTGCCACCGAAATCACCTGCCTTGTCGATGATTCTGAAATTGTCGATGCCCGCTTCCCGCAGCTTGCCTGCACAGAGCAGGCCGCCGAACCCGCCGCCGATGACCAGCACCTCAAGCTCTTCGACGATGGGGTCGCGGGTGAAACCGGGTTCGACGTAGGGGTCGTCGATGTAGCGGCTGAAATCGCCTTTCGTTTCAATGTACTGGCCAATCCCTGTGCGGCCGCGCTTGTCGCGCTCGAACGCATATTTGGCACGCACGGCATCGGGATCAAAATTCGGACCTTCGATGGGTGCGTCTTCAAGCAGTCCCAAGGTTTCAATTTTCATATTGCCTCCAGATTTATTTACACAAGATTCAGGCAGCCGCATACCCGCAGTTGCCGATTACGAATGGCTCTTTTTCAAGAAGACCGTTCAGATTCGCCAGGCGAGCGCCCCTGTCATGCGGTTTGAACCTGCACCAGGCCAAGTTCCGATTCCATGATTTCGCGGATACGGAATTTCTGGATTTTTCCCGTGATGGTGACCGGGAACTCCTCGACAAAACGGACATAGCGCGGCACCTTGTAATGCGCAATACGCCCTTTGCAGTAAACCCGGATGCCATCTTCGGTGGCGGGAACCCCGGGCTTCAGGATCACCCAGGCGCAGACTTCCTCGCCATATTTCTGGTCCGGCACGCCGATGACCTGGACATCCTTGATGGCGGGATGTCCATACAGAAACTCTTCGATCTCGCGGGGGTAGATGTTCTCTCCGCCCCGGATCACCATGTCCTTGATCCGGCCCACGATGTTCACGTACCCGTCTGCGTCCATGGTCGCCAGATCGCCGGTGTGCATCCAGCCCTGCCCGTCAATCGCCTCGCGCGTGCGTGCCTCGTCGCCCCAGTAGCCGTTCATGACCGAATAGCCCCGGGTGCAGAACTCACCGGTCTCGCCGATGCCGACGGTTTGCCCCGTCGCGGGATCGACCAGCTTGATCTCCAGGTGGGGATGGACCTGCCCGACGGTGCCGACCCGGCGTTCCAACGGGGTTTCGGTGGTGCTCTGGCAGCTGACCGGGCTGGTTTCGGTCATTCCATAGGCAATCGTCACCTCGGACATGTGCATGTCGTGCACCACCCGCCGCATCACCTCGATCGGGCAAGGAGAACCTGCCATGCAGCCCGTTCGCAAGGAACCCAGGTCGTACGCGGCGAACTCCGGATGCGAAAGTAGGGCGATGAACATCGTCGGCACCCCGAAGAGCGCCGTACAGCGCTCTGCCTGGACCGCTTTCAGCACCGCAAGCGGATCGAAGGCCTCCCCCGGGTACACCAGGGTCGCGCCATGCGCCAGGCAATTGAGATTGCCCATCACCATGCCGAAGCAGTGGTACAGGGGCACGGGCACGCACAGGCGGTCGCTCGCGGTGAACCGCATCGCCTCGCCCACCTGGAACCCGTTGTTCAGGATGTTGCGGTGGCTCAGCGTGGCGCCTTTGGGGAAGCCCGTGGTGCCGCTGGTGAACTGGATATTGATCGGGTCCGTTGGCTTGAGAGTGGCCGCCACTTCGCGCGCGGCCGGGTCGTCTGCCTCACCCAGCGCCATCAGGTCGTCGAAGCGCTGCATTCCGGGCACCGGGTCCTGGCCGAGTTGGACGACCCAGTCCAGATCCGGCAGCCGGCTGGCGCCCAAGCGATTCGTCTTTCCGGGCGCATCCATCTCGGGCACGAGCTCGCGCACGATCTCCAGGTAATTCGTGGTTTTGAACGACGTCATGGTGATCAGCATCCGGCAGCCGACTTTCTTGAGCGCGTATTCCAGCTCACTCGACCGGTAGGCCGGGTTGATGTTGACCAACACGATCCCGACCTTGGCGGTGGCAAGCTGGACCAGCAGCCACTGGGCGTTGTTGTGCGACCAGATGCCCACCCGGTCGCCGGTACGCAGACCCGTTCGCAGCAAGGCACTGGCCAGGCGGTCGGTTTCGCTGTCCAACTGGCGGTAGGTGTACCGCAGCCCTTGCAGACAGGACACGAGCGCCTCGTTCTCAGGCCACCGCTGCACAGTGGCCTTGAAGCATTCGCCAATGGTCTGCTCAATCAGCGCGGGAGACTTTGCGCCTGAGGCATAACTGGAGACTTTGATTTCGCGCATGGCGTTTTCCTTTTTTGCACTGATCCACGTCCACCGCACTGACCGTTCGGGAAACCGGGACCGCAGGCCGATCCAACGCAATAGGTCAATGGTTGGACATTTGATTTAAGTAATCGTACTTAAATTATGGCAATGCCATATCAGGGTTTTCCCTTGCATTGGCAACAGCACCTGAAGGGGTGCCACGATCAGGGCGCGTGGCGCATGCGGACAGGGTTGTTGCAGCGACCGAAATGGCGGACGCGTGGACAGAACCGACACTGGCGAAGGCCGGTCGGGGACAAGGGTGTCGGGATGGCGCCGCGCAAGCGCCTCATGAAAGAGCGTGAAACGCTCCCGGCACCAGGAGCACGCCCCATTGCGGGGCCCCGCACTGCGCCGGCCTGCAGGCGCAGTGGGCGATGCCACCACGCTGGCAGCGATGCCGCCGGGCGTTTGCCGGGCGTGGCAAGCAGCCGTCCTGACGCCCTGCTGCAGTGGCAGCACCCCAAGGCAAGCCAGGCCACGACGCGCGGGGAGTTTCCCCGCTTATCGGCTATTGACATGCGCCCCGCAGCCCGCCGACAGCGGGCGGGCCGCTGTCCGCGGTTACCTGGTCAGGACGCAGGCCGCTTCATGGCGCAACTGGTGGGTTGGCTCGCCATCTGTGGGGTGACTTTCGCGTCAGGCCGCCAGCCGAATCCCGTCTTCTCCTGGTCATAGCGAACCACTTTGCCATCGGCCTTGGCCCAGGTGCCGAGGTACAGGGGGATCTGGGCCTGATGGTCTGCCTTGCGGATCTCGATGGGGCCCGCCATGGTCTCCACCTTGAGGTCTTCCATGGCAAACGCCACCCTGACCGGATCGATGGAGCCAGAGGCCTTCTTGACCGCCTGGCGCAAGGCCGAGACCACGTATTGGTTCGTGACGGTGATGAAGTCGTCGCCATGGCGCTGCCGCTGGAGCTCAACGTACTGGCTGCCTGCGAAGTTGTCGGCGTTCGGGTTCCAGAAGGTGATGATCTTGAGCCTGTCGATGCCGGAGTCACCGATGGCTGCGGCTGCACCCGTGCCATTGGCGTACAGGCTGTATACGTTCACGCCAAGGCTCGCCTCTTTGGCAGAGCGCATGAAAAGGCCGAGTTCGACACTGCCGTTGCCTGCGATCACCGTGTCGGCACCGCTCGCCTTGATCTTGGAGATATAGGGCGAAAAATCCTTGACCTGGCCAAATGGGTACATGTCATCCCCGACGATGGCGACATCCGGGCGGTGCTTGAGAAGGCTCTTGCGCATCCCCTCTGACACTTGCTTACCCGCAGAGGTCGCACCGTTGATGATGTAGACCTTCTTGATCGCCTTGTCCTTCGCCATTTCCGAGACCAAGCCTTCGGCCAGCATATCGCTGTGTGCAAAGAACCGGAAATGCCAGAAGCTGCAGCCCTTGTTGGTCAGGTCCGGGTCAGTGGACAACCAGTTCAACAAAACCACTTCCTTGCCCGGATTGCGCTGGTTGTGCTTTTCGATAGCCTCGACCAGAGCAACCGTCACGCCCGAAGTCACCCCCTGCAGCACATAGCGATAGCCCTGGTCAATTGCGTTCTTCAACTGCAGCAACGACTCCTGGGCGCTGATCTTGTTGTCAAACGGAACGAACTCTATCTTCAGCGCTCCGCCAGCTTCCTTCTGTGCGAGTTCCTCTGCGATGCGGAGACTTTGCAAGCCGTTTTGGGCGACAACCCCATACGGACCGCTGAAGGGGTCTATGAAGGCAACCTTCAGTGTTTCGGCGAAGCTGCTTGGATTGAATGCAATACACAAAACGCCCGCCACAGCGCGCGTCCATTTCCATACATCTTTCATGGTCCATGTCTCCTTTTGGTTTACTGTAAAAAAGTCTGCTGGCTTCGTTCACCCAGCGCTGCGGCTGTCAGCAGCAGCGCCTATGTGAGGTGGGAGTTCCCGGAAGCGGGCCAATCGATTGCAGCGCCGGTTGCAAACGACAGGCACTCGACGGGGTGGTCAGGGTCTCAAAACTATCTTCAGGACGCCGTCTTCGCGGCGGTCGAACAGCCGATAGGCCGCAGCCCCATCCGACAGGCCCATGCGGTGCGAGATCACACGCTCTGGCCTGAGCCGTCCTTCCTGCAACAACGGGATCAATGCAGGCAGATGGCGCTGCACGGAGCACACGCTCGCTCGGAAAGTCACAGCCTTCCGAAAGACGGACTGGATCGGGAAGTCAAAGCGCACCAGACCGGCGCCGATCACGGACACCGTGCCTTGCTTGCCAACCAGATCGAGCGCCAGTTGGGTCGTGACCGCTGCGCCGACCACCTCGATGGCGCAGTCCACCAGGCGACCCGATGTCGCCTGCGTGATCGCCTCCAGCGCAGTGGCTGGATCGAGCGCAATGGCGCCCATGGCGCGTGCAGCCTCTCTGCGTGCAGGCAGCAGGTCCACGGCATAGACGCACTCCGCCCCCAGCGACAACGCGCATTCGATGGCATGGAGCCCGATCGGGCCCAGCCCCACGACGACCACGCTCTTGCCCGGTGCCACGTCGGCGTTGACGCAGCCCATGTAGGCCGTGGACAGGGAGTCGGTCAGCAGCAGCGCCTGCTCGTCGGTGATGCCCTCGGGGATCGGGATCGCATTGAAGTCGCCCGCCGGTACCAGAATTGCCTCGGCCTGGCATCCTTCGAGCTCCCGGCCTATCCCGTAGACCTTCATTCCCCCACCCTCGCAACTGTTGACCAGGCCCACGGCACAGAACCGGCAGTTGCCGCACCCTGTCGATCCCGGCTGTTGGCGCCGATTCAAAATTGAGCCACCGTGCCGATTGAATTTTGAGCCAGGGCTAATGGCCAACCTGTGAAGGTCGGCTGTGGATAAGTGTAGTGCCTTGGGTCGGTTTTGGTCTCCTTGGTGAT